>Ga0247608_10000455_pt1 | contig 66428 bp, 61 predicted proteins | sample 176DNAGHGlowgp2_FD_193490 | JGI IMG/M metagenome (GOLD analysis project Ga0247608, IMG submission 193490) | Sheep rumen microbial communities from Palmerston North, Manawatu-Wanganui, New Zealand - 1766 DNA GHGlow gp2 | ecosystem: Host-associated > Mammals > Digestive system > Stomach > Rumen ... | reverse complement strand
CTTTTGAGAATATTCTACTATATGATTTTCTGCATTAAAGAAATACCACAAGTATCTTCTTTCTCTATCATTAGATATATTTGCAAATAGTTCAGTACTCTTTTTATCATCTAACAAGTCTTTATAAGCATCCATTAAATCATCGTAAGATACTGGTTTATTAGATACGTTCATACTACTATGTTTTTCATTTATTCCTTTTATATAAAGAATTGGATTTTGTCTATCGTTATCTCCCTCAGGATTATATCCATGATCTGCAAGTACTACTATGACACTGTTATCGTACAAGTTGTTTTCTTTTAATCTCTTAATAAATGTATCTACAATATTCATAGATGCTTTAAGAAGAGATTCATAATTGCCATTTGAAGTCTTTTCTACATTTTCATCTACATCGAATGGATAATGTCCACCTTGTAAATGTACAAAACTAAAGTAGTTATCATCTATAACTTCTAATTTATTATTTTTAATAGTTTGATAATAATCGTAGTTGTTCCAATCGATTGATGACTCTGATGCTGTCTTCTTACAGTAATCAAAATCAAAATAATCCATCTTAGAATATTTCTTTAAGAAATAAGGTAAGTATTTAAATGATACATATTTTAACTCTTGTCTTGCAAAGCAAGTAGAAGTAATTTCATCTTCAAAATCTACTACGTTAGCTACTTTTTTAACACCATCCGTAGTCCATCTTAGTTTATATTCGTATAGATTAATTTTATAATTTTGTTTTTCTAAATTATTCATTAGAGGAGATGTATCCATAGCATTGTTGTAATGTTCTCTAAATGTAGTAGTATTCTCATTCCATTTACCTGATAGTACAAATGGTATAGAGTCTCTTGTGAATGGATAAGCTCCTAAAGTATTAGGAAAATATGTAAAGTCGCTAAATGTTTCTTTATATTTACTATTAGTTAGAGTGTTATTAAATATAGTTGAATCTACTTGATCTAAAAGTATTATAAAGAAGTTCTTATTATTTGATGCTTCATTAATATTGTCTGTAGATATATATATAACTCTTTTCTTTTCGAATACGTCATTTGATATAGATACAGTAACAAGTGATACTAATAGCATTGCACATATAGCTAGTGACAAATAAGTAGATACTTTGATTACTTTAGTAAATTTATATTTAATTATAGAAAATACATATATACCTAATAAAATTATTATAAGTACTAATGAAACAATATTTTCTTTAGTAAAACTACTCCAAGTAACTGTAGATCCATCAAGAGGTGGAAGACTACCAATTAAATAGTTACCTTGTATATATAAGAATATAAATAATATAAATGCTGCTACTAAAGTAATCTTATATATAGGTATTTTCTTAAGTATTTTTTTATCTAAATAATAGATGCCAGTAAATATTAATGAAAGAATTACAAATAATATAAAGGATACTATGAGTAGGGGAGCAATAATAGTAAATAAATCAAATCCAAACTCTTCTTTATTAGTAGCATACATTACTATTGGTTCATTTATAAGCAACATAAATGAAGTAGCAAAAGAAAGTATATATGCTGGTATTAGTCTTCTTACTGATTTCTTCTTAATATTTTTTAATATAGTATTAATAAATAAAATAGATAATCCTATAGATAATAATAATAGCCATCCATTATAGTTATTTTTATTAATAAAACTAATTATAAGCATAAGAATACTAAATATAAAAATACTAGTTCCTAATGCCGGTAATAATTTATATATTTTTTCTTTCATATAATCACCGCTCTTTTTAATTCAACGTATTTATTATATCATTTATGAACTATTTTAATAAATAAAAATATAAAGATAAAAGAGAGTTTTGAATTCTACATATTTTGTGATACAATTATTACGATAGGAGATAAAGATATGGGACTATTTGATAACGTAGTAAATGATATGGTTGGTAGAACATCAAGACATGCAACAGCAGCACTTGGTTCTGCTATTGGAGTTGCAACAGGAATAGTAGCAACAGAGGTAGCTAAAGAAGTAGCTAAAAATATAACTAGTGACATGCAAATGCAAAATGAACAAAAGAATATAGAACTTGAAAAAAGAAAACTAGCACTAGAAGAAGAGAAGAAGGCTAATAATTTACCGCTTCACTGTCCTCATTGTAGTGCTCCTACAAGTAAGAAAATAGTTTGTGAATACTGTGGTTTTAGAATAATTAACTAGTATTCAGATTGGGGGATATAATATGAAAAAACTATTTATATACTACAGTTTGACTGGTAATGGAGACTTAATAGCAGAAAATCTTAAAAATAAAAAAGGAGTTGCTATAAGAAAAGTACAAACACTTAAGAAGTTTCCTAAATTTAAAGTAGCACAAATACTTAAATGTGGTTTTTTAGCATCTATAAATAGCAAAACTAAACTAAAAGACTTCGATAGTAATATAAAAGAATATGATGATATTATTATTGGAAGCCCTATATGGAATGGTAGATTATCTACTCCAATAAATACAGTACTAGATGAACTAGACTTATCTAAAAAGAAATTAACTTTTGTACTTTATAGCGCTAGTGGTAGTGCTCCTAAAGCAGTAGATAAAATAACTGAATTATATCCTGATGCAAAAATAATATGTACAAAAGAACCAAAAAGTAAGAAAAGAGATTTAGATAAAACATTAATAATTGTATAAAAAAACATCTTACATAAGTAAGATGCTTTTTTTATTTTCTTTTCTTAGTTTTAACTAATTGTTTTTTGATTCCATCTCTATCTTTTTCAAGCTCTTTATCGTCATCTTTAACAATACAGTTAACTGTAGGTCTATTACGATATTTTTGATTGTAATCAAGACCATAACCTATAACGAATCTATTAGGTACAACAAATGCTGTATAATCAGGTTTTATATCTTCGATAACTCTTCTTTCTGTCTTATCTAGAAGTACACATAATTTAATACTGTTTGGTCCTTTTTCTTTTAAATGATCAAGTAGAGCGCCAAGGGTACGTCCAGTATCCATGATATCTTCTACTACTATTACATCTCTATCTTTTATATTAGTAGTAACATCTACTTGTATTTCAACTTCTCCAGTTGATTCTTCATCTTCATAACTAGCTGCTTTCATAAAGTCTAGTTCACAATCAAGATCAATATTTCTTGCTAAATCAGTAAAGAAAAATACAGCACCCTTAAGTACACATATTAATACTGGTTCTTTACCTTTATAATCTTTTGTAATTTCACCTGCAAGTTCTTTTATTCTTTTCTTTAATGTCTTCTTGTCAATAAGTATTTCTTCTCTATCCATAAAACCCTCCTATGTACCTAAATTGTATCACATAATATAGAAATGTGTTATTATAATATTGTAATAATAAGGAGCTTTGTTATGTCTATAGTAGGATCATTTATGCTTCCTCATCCTCCTTTAGCAGTTGAAGAAGTAGGAAGAGAAAGCGTTGCACAAATAAAATTAACAATTGATTCATATTTAGAAGTTGCTAAAGAAATTAGTGAGCTAAAACCAGATACGATAGTAATATCTAGTCCTCATGCACCTTTATATAGTGATTGTTTCTTTATGCCAAAAGAAAGCATACTTGAAGGATCATTCTCTAGATTTGGTACAGCAAGTGTATCTTTTAAAGAAGAAGTAGATATTGAGTTAATTAATGAAATAGAAAGTATTTCTAAAAGTATAGATTTTCCTGCATATAAGTTAGATATGAGTGGAGGCTTAGATCATGGTACTATGGTACCTTTATATTTTATTAGAAAGTATCTATCTAATTTCAAGATTGTAGTAATAGGTCTATCGGGTATATCACTTGATGCTAATTACAAGATGGGTACCATTATTAAGAAAGCAATAGATAATTTAGATAGAAGAGTAGTATATGTAGCTAGTGGAGATTTATCTCACAAGTTAAAAGAAGATGGCCCATATGGGTTTGTAAAAGAAGGACCTATATACGATGAGAAAATAATAGATGTAATGAAAGAAGCTAAGTTCGAAGAGCTATTAAAGTTTGATGAAGATTTACTTGAAAAAGCAGCTGAATGTGGACATAGATCATTTATTATTATGAGTGGAGCTTTAGAAAACACTAAAGTAAAGCCAAGATTTTATTCACATCAAGATGTAACCGGAGTAGGCTATGGAATATGTTCATATTATCCAGTTGATCCATATGTAGAACTTGCTACTAGGACAATTAATAAATATATAAAAGAGAAAGAAGTATTAGAAATAGATGATAGTATACCTAAAGAGATTACTTCTATTAGAAGTGCAGCATTTGTATCTATTCATGAGCATGGTATGTTAAGAGGATGCATAGGTACAATACTTCCTACTAAGACATCTTTAGCAAAAGAGATAATAGATAATGCGATAAGTGCAGCTACTAGAGATCCTAGATTTAAACCAATAAGGGAAGATGAATTACCTTACTTAGAAATAAATGTAGATGTACTTACAATACCTGAAGATATAGAATCTAAAGAAGAATTAAATCCTAAAATATATGGAGTAATAGTAACCAGTGGATTTAAAAGAGGATTACTGCTTCCTGACTTAGAGGGAGTAGATACTGTAGATGAACAAATATCTATATCTAAAAAGAAAGCAGGTATAACTGATGATGAAGAGATTTCTCTTCAAAGATTTAAAGTAATAAGACACAAATAAAAGAGCTTTTGAGCTCTTTTTGTGTTTATATAAAATATATTTACTTTTAGATTTTAATTTACTATAATTTTAGAAGGTGATATTAATGAGAATTGTTATTGCAGGAGTAGGTAAGTTAGGAGAATACCTAGCTAAAGAGTTAGCTGATGATGGTAATGAAGTTACTATTATCGATGATAAGCCTATCGAGAACAAAGAAATTGTTAATAATGAAGAAGTATTCTATATAAATGGTAATTCACTTGATTCTAATATACTAACTGAAGCAGGATGTGAATCAGCAGATTTATTAATAAGTGTAATGGATAAAGATGAAAAGAATATTATGTGTTCATTCTTAGGGAAGAAATTAGGAACAAAGAAAACTATTGCAAGAGTTAGAACACCAGAGTATTCATCATCAATTAGTTTACTTAAAGAAGATTTAGGATTATCTATGCTTATTAATCCAGAACATATGACAGCTGCCCATATAGCAAGAATACTTAGTATTCCTAATGCACTTGATACTACTACTTTCTTTAAAGGTAGAGTATTCATGGTATCAATCAAAGTAAAAGATAAGAGTACTATCGCTGGTATTACTCTTCATCAATTAGCTAAGAAACTTGATAAGAGAGTTATTATATGTGCTATTGAAAGAGATGGAGAAACTATAATACCTAAAGGTAATAATAAGATAGAAGTAGGAGATAAACTATTTATAACAGGTACTAGAGATCATATATTATCATTCTTAAAGTTTGCTAACTTAGTTGGTGAAAAGAATAAGAGAGTAATGATTAGTGGTGGATCTAGTACAGCAGTATATCTAGCTAATATGCTTCTAGAGATGGGTATGTATGTTAAGATAATCGAGATTAATGAAGAAAGATGCAAAGAGCTAAGTGAAGCACTTCCTGGAGCAGTAATAATTAATGGAGATGTATCTAACCAAGACTTGTTATACGAAGAGAATATAGAAGCTTTTGATAGTTTTATATCTCTTAATAATATAGATGAAGAAAATATAATACATTCTATGTTTGCTAAAGGGATAAATGTTCCTAATGTAATTACTAAAGTAAATCATATTAATCTAGATGGAGTACTTGATAAAGCAGATGTAGATACTGTTGTTACACCTCATAAGATTGCATCTAATCAAATAGTTAGATATGTAAGAGCTATGAGTAATAGTAAAGATAGTAGTTGTGAATCTATTTATAGAATAGATAAAGCAAACATATCTATGGTTGAATTTAATGTTAAACAAGGATTTAAAGGTTTAAATATTAAACTTAAAGATCTGAATATGAGCGATAGAGTAATAGTAGTAGCTATACTTCGTGGAAAGAATATTATATTCCCAACAGGTAATGATGAGATAAGAGTAAGAGATACTATAGTACTAGCTACAGATAATGATAAAGCTATAAAAGACTTGAACAATATATTGGAGTAGTATATGAGAAATAGAATTATATATAAATATATAGGAAAAGTCTTAATAGGATATTCAGGAGTAGTATTTATTCCTTTCTTAGTAGGATTACTATTCAAAGAACATTGTTATTCTTATGTACTAGCAGCATGTATATCTTTACTTCTTGGAATAATACTTAACTCTATTAAGATAGATAATAAACACTTATATGCTAGAGATGGATTTAAGATAGTAACTCTATCTTGGTTATTAGTTAGTTTTATTGGAGCAATACCAATATGTATAGATGGTAATACTACTGTAGTAAATTCTATATTTGAAGCTATATCGGGATTTACTACTACTGGAGCAACTATATTTACTGATGTTGAATCACTTCCAAAGAGTTTGTTATTTTGGAGAGACTTCATGCATTTCATTGGAGGTATGGGAGTACTTGCATTTGTAATGGCAATTATTCCACTTGCTAAGAATGACAAATCAATGCATTTATTAAAGGCAGAAATGCCAGGGCCATCAGTATCTAAGTTAGTACCTAGTTTAAAGAAGACATTATATATCTTGTATGGTATATATTTTGGATTAACAATAACTGAAATAATATTGTTATTAGTCACTGGTACACCTCTATTCGATAGTATCTTAATAGCATTTGGTACAGCAGGTACAGGAGGATTTAGCCCACTTAATACAAGTGCAGCCACTTATTCATTGGGTGCTAAAATAGTAATTACTATTTTTATGTTCTTATTTGGAGTAAACTTTAATATTTATTTCTTACTTCTATTTAAGAATTTTAAATCTGCATTTAAAAGTGAAGAGTTAAGAACATATATTGGATTATATCTATTTACTGTATTTTTATTGGCAATTAATTCATTAAGTTTATTTGCTAGTGCTGGAGATGCAGTACTTCATGCGTTCTTTAATGCCAGTTCATTTATGAGTAGTACAGGTTTTTCAATTGGCGATGTTAATATGTATCCAACAATGTGTAAGGTATGGGTATTATTTATGATGGTAGTATCGAGTTGTGCTGGAAGTACATGTGGTGGATTTAAAGTAGCAAGACTAGTATTAATATTTAAAATAATTAAAAGAGATATTCAAAAGATGGCACATCCTAATACTGTTAAAGTAATAACATTCGATGGTAAAAAAGTAGATGAAGAACTTCTTAACAGTACTAAGAGCTTTATGTTCTTATACATAATATTAGTAATGTTAATTCTTTTTATAGTAGGATTTGACAATCATTCATTTGAAATATCATTAAATGCAGTATTTACTACATTTGGAAATGTAGGATTATATTTCGAAATACCTGACTTTAACATATTCAGTGATCTATCTAAGATAGCAATGAGTATAGGAATGTTACTAGGTAGATTAGAGATATATCCAATAATAGTACTATTAATGAATAGAAGAAAAGATTAAGTATTTTATAACTTAATCTTTTTTATTTACACAAATAAAAAAAAAAGACTTTATTATTTATATCAAAATAAGATATAATGGTTTTAGAGTAGAGTAGAGTGGAGGTAGAGTTATGGCCACATCAGGAATAAATGTTAATTATAGTGAAGCATATTCTATAATAGGTAAAATAGAGGAATTAAATACACAATTAACTGATGCTTTTTGTAAACCAGTTCCAGTTGCAGAAGATCTTCAAATTCAATACTTTAGAACATTGAACACATATGTAAAAGATATTTCTACAAAAATAAAAACAAACACTGATGCAGCAAGATCATATATTCAAGAATTAGAAGGATTACCAGATGATTATGGTGGAGATGGAAGCGGCGATTATGGTGGAGGAGATACAGCTAGTCCCGATGATGTCGGTTCTATAGGAGATTTAGATACAGTAAAAGACTTGCTTGAAAAACTTCAAGGAATGGTTGATGCTGGTACATTGTCCGAAAAAACAATGGAAAAGGTTATAGACTTACTAAAAGCATTATCTGGATTGTTTGATGCGGGAAAATTAACACAAAAACAAATAGAAAAAGTAATAGATTTATTAAGCCAATTAGCTGGATTAGTCGAAGCTGGTACATTGTCTGAAAAACAAATGGAAAAAGTAGTAGATTTATTAGCTGCATTAACAGAGTTGGTAAAATCAGACAAATTGTCAGCAGAACAAATGGAAAAAGTAGTAGACTTATTAACTGCACTAACAGAGTTGGTAAAATCAGACAAATTGTCAGCAGAACAAATGGAAAAAGTAGTAGACTTATTAACTGCACTAACAGAGTTAGTAAAATCAGACAAGTTATCAGCAGAACAAATGGAAAAAGTAGTAGACTTATTAACTGCATTAACGGAGTTAGTAAAATCAGACAAGTTGTCGGCTGAACAAATGGAAAAGGTAGTAGACTTATTAACTGCACTAACAGAGTTAGTAAAATCAGACAAGTTATCAGCAGAACAAATGGAAAAGGTAGTAGACTTATTAACTGCATTAACAGAGTTGGTAAAATCAGACAAGTTATCAGCAGAACAAATGGAAAAGGTAGCTGATGTACTAACTGCATTAACAGAGTTGGTAAAATCAGACAAATTGTCAGCAGAACAAATGGAAAAAGTAGTAGATTTATTAACTGCACTAACAGAGTTAGTAAAATCAGATAAGTTGTCAGCAGAACAAATGGAAAAAGTAGTAGATTTATTAGCTGCATTAACAGAGTTGGTAAAATCAGACAAATTGTCAGCAGAACAAATGGAAAAGGTAGCAGATGTATTAACTGCACTAACAGAGTTAGTAAAATCAGACAAGTTGTCAGCAGAACAAATGGAAAAAGTAGTAGACTTATTAACTGCATTAACAGAGTTGGTAAAATCAGATAAGTTATCAGCAGAACAAATGGAAAAGGTAGTAGATATGGTTACTATTTTGACAGAGTTGGTTAATACTGATAAGTTGTCAGCAGAACAAATGGAAAAAGTTGTTGATTTAGTTAAATGCTTAACTGATTTAGTTAATTCTGACAAATTAAGTGCAGAGTCTTTAGAAAAAGTAGCTGATCTTATAAATAATTTAGGAACTCTAATTGGAGAAGGGAAACTATCTTCAGAAACTCTTGATATAGTTATTGATTTATTAAATAAAGTAAGCGGTTTAGTAGATACCGGAGTACTTAGTGAAGAAGAGTTACAAATATTTGTTAATACAATCAATAAATTGAGTTTATTAGTATCATTTGATAAATTGTCAGAGGAAGATCTTAAAATTGCAGTTAATATTTTAAGAAAGTTAACTGATATGATTGAGACCGGGAAGTTTAATAAACAAGATTTAGAAATTATAAATAATGTCTTTGATCAATTGACAGTAATGGCTAGTAACGATCAAATATCAAATGAAGTATTTGCTCAAAGTATTCTTTATATGGAAAAAGCAACAAATGACTTGAATCAAGATTTAATTGATAGTAATAAATATATTTCAAATATTTCAAATATGTATAGTGATCTTAAAGGAATAACTGATAAAGTTATCACAGAAGATGAGTATTCATTAAAATATAAAGTAGATAAAACTGAAAAGTAGTGTAAAATAATACTTTAAATCTTTACAAATTTTTTAAAATAATTTAGAATTAGGATAGGAGGAATTAAAAAAATGGATGAATTTAGAGTAGAAGATGGAAAATTAGATGAGGCTGAACAAGAATTTTTGGCCGTAGGTAAACAATTCGATACATTTGCTGAACAATTGGAAACTCAATTAAAAGGTATAGCAACTAGTGCATGGCAAGATCCAAATAGCCCTGCAAGAGCTCAATTTGAGAGAAAGGCAGAAAATATAAAGGCAAAATTAGAGGTTATAAACCAAAAATTTGAAAAGAATAAGGCTGTTTTTGCAGCAGTAAAAGAATTTGTTAATAAATTTGAAGCAAATATGGCTACACATATTGAAGGTATGTAGGAGAGGTGAAATAAGACATGGGTATTAATGTAAACTTAAAAGGGTTGAATGCAAGCAAATTAGATGAAGCAGTACAAACAGTCACTAATATGACAAATTCTGCAAATGAGGCTTTAGCAAAAGCAGGAAGTTGTGCATCTGAGCCAATTGGAAGTGCAATTAAAGCAAAATTGGATGCTTTTAATAGTACAGAAATTGAAGAACTAAGTAAAGCAGTTAAAGCTCTTCAAGACGATTTAGCTAACTTAAATACTAACTATAATAAGGGAATCGAAACATTAGTAAACGATATAAACTCTATTAATATTACAGTTGGTGGAAATTAATAATTGATCGTAGGTGACAGAATATGGGTGGCCAGGGTGAATTATTTGTAAACATGGAAGGTTTAGTCGGACTTGGTACTTTATTAAAAACTACGGATAGCAAATTAGAAAAAAATTTTGATGATTTAAAAAAAGAATTTGGTAAGATTAATTCTTCATGGAAAGATAAAGATGGTGCTGAAATAATATCAAGATACAATGATTTTATTGCGGAAGCTACCAAATTATGTGATGAAATAAAAAACTTAGAAAAATTCACAGAGAAAAATGTTACCAGATATAATGATATTGTTGACAGAGCTCTTGGAAAGATGGTTTAGTAAGGTGATTATATGGCTAGTATTGATTTTAACTTTCAAGGAGTTTTGAATACAACATCCAGCATTGAACAAACTTTAAACGAAACTCTTGAAGTGATAGGGACATACAAGGCAGCATTGGAAGATATGAATTCTATATGGCGTGCTAAAGAAGCTAATAAATTTAGAACACAGTTTGAAGAAGTATATTCATCGCTTGAAAAGTTTTCTCAAAAGAATACAGACTTTATATTATTTTTATATTCTGCAGTTGCTGCTTATCAAGCTGATGCAGAAGGTTTGTTAGCTGCGATAAATGGTATCTCAGTAGATTAATTCATAATCAATATGAATTAATCTTTTTTTATAGTATAATTATCTTGGGAGAAATGATGATAGATATAATAATACCAACTTACAATTCATATGATACTATTGAAAGAACTTTAAATAGTATTAATATTCAAACTATTAAAGATAAAGTAAACATCTATATAATTGATGATTGTAGTGATAAATCATATGACTATTTAATAGATAAATTTGAAAGTTTGAATATTAATGTTTTTAGAATGGATAAAAATAATGGACCAGGTGTTGCTAGAAATAAAGGCTTAGATATATCTAGTGGTGACTATGTTTTTTTTATAGATTCTGATGATGAAATAATTCATAATGTTTCTTTAGAAAGAATGTTGAACTGTTTTGAAGATAAAGATGTAGATATTGTTTCTGGAATAGTAGCAGTTGTTTATAGCGATGATGACATTAGATACATATTAAACCAAGAAAGATGTCTACATGCAAAGATGTATAGAAGATCTTTTATAGATAAATATAAATTTAGATTCAATGAAAAATGTTCATATAGACATGAAGATTTTGCTTTTAACTTTTTATGCTTATATTCTAATCCAAATGTTAAACTATTAAAGTATCCAATATATAAATACAACAATACTGATGATTCTCTTACTACGTTAAAAGATATCTATTCTGGTTTTAAATCTTATGAACTATTATGTATTAATACTTTATGGTCTATTAAAGAGGGAGAAAAAAGAGGATTTGACAAAAAGATTATTACTGAAAAATTAAATGAAACTCTTATGTTCTTATATTTCACTTACGAAATTTATTATAATGAACCATTCAAAGATGAACTTTTAGACTGGACTAAAGCATTAAAAAAGTATTATAATGATAATAGAGATATAATTAATCACAATAAACTTTCTAAAATAAATTACGATATGTTTGATAGAGTTTACTACTATGACCATCATATAACTTGGAATGATTTTATCAATCAATAGGAGGTACTTATGCAAGTAAGTCATGATGATATTAAAAATTATTATTCCACTTTTTCGAGTTTTGATTCAACAATACATCAGTTAAAAGCAAACTCTTATAATACTAATACAACTTCTAATCTTAAGAAGAAAATAGATTATGGTACTTGGCAAGACGAAGTTCAAAAAAAATTGCAAATATGTACTGATGACCTAGCTGATAATGTTGCACCTGGAATTGAAAACAGTATTGAAGGTGACTTCAATAACATGTGTGATATTGCTACTAAACTTAATCAGGAAGCAGAGAACTATAAAGGATATAATTCGACATTTCATAGCATTACAAAAGAAGAGGCAGATGCTGACGAAAAAAAAGCAAAGACAAAGAGTACAGCTTCTACCAATAGAGATAATAGTTTGAGACAAATTAACAAATATTTAGCAGAACTTGCTAAAATTGATTTTAATTCACAACGCTCTACTTCTACTGAGACGACTAGTGCACCTTCTGATGGGCAGACAAGAGTACCTCATATAAATCCAAACTATGATCCTGTTAAACCAGACTACGAAGCTTGGAATAGAGGTATGTACGGAGAAGGATACTGGAATTCTGATGGAACTCATAATGAAGGTAAAGGTGGATCTGTTGGAACTAATAATGAAGGTAAAGGTGGATCTGTTGGAACTAATAATGAAGGTAAAGGTGGATCTAATTATAATTCTACATTTAGAGGTCAAGATAATGTAACAGTTAATGGTAATATAGTTACAATTACTGCTACTGGATTAAATCCTGGACAAGCAAACACAGGTGCTCCACAAACCGAAACTGTTTCATTTAATGCGACTACTCTTAAAAATGGTATGATATATTTACAAGGAGAGAACAGATTAAATTATATATATAACCCTAATACAAATGCATTCTATGATGTAACTGGTCATGGAAAAAATGATTCTAATGCCCCTGCTGACATTATATCCAAATATAGTGGAGCAGATGCAGGCGATTTGTTATTCAAATTAGGTGGAAATTCTTCTGCATCTAGTTTGTTGAATTGGTCAATAGGCATGAGAAATGATGGTTATTATCATGGCCAAGTAGGAGTAGGAACAAAAACTTACTAGGTGATCCCTTTTATGGATAACGATATTATTTCAGTACTCTTTAACAAAAATAATATAGATAAGAACGATTCTAAATATCTTTTATCTATAATTAAGTCAATATATTCTCATAAAGAGTTTCAGAGAAGATTAACTGATGAGTTTATGCACCACAGCGATATTACTCTTGGTGAACATATACTTGAAGATACAATTATGACTTATAAGAAATGTAAAAAAAGGAAAGATATTAATTTAGAATTAGCTCTTAAGATATCTATGTTACATGATTTATATACAGTACACTGGCAGAATAATAAAGAAAACAATAAAGATAAGTTTTTTAATAAGCATGGATTTACTCATCCTTTGGAAGCTGTAATTAATTCAATAACTTGGTATCCAGAGTTATTTAAAGATAAACATGATAGTGAGATTATCATAGATGGAATAATACATCATATGTATCCTCTTCCAGTAAGAGTATTTGATCCTACTAGTAATAGTATGGAACTTAATAACTATGATTTAGTAAAAGATATAGATAAAGATTTAATTGATATTATTGTTAAATCTACAAATAGGGGAAGAATAGGTAATATATCTATTTGCATGAGTAAATATAAAGAAGGAAGAATAATGTCTTCTTGTGATAAGAGAGTATCTATTAAACAAATAAAGAATATATCTAGTGCTAAATCACTTCTAACTGGAAATAATAATAGTATAAAAAAATAAATTATGTTATACTATGAAGAAGAGAAAGGGAATAATATGAAAAAGAGAACTTTATTAATAGCTATATTACTTGCATTTGTAGTTTTAATAACAGGTTGTGAGAACAAAGAATATGAATCAATTGAAATAAAAGATGAGAAAGCAGGACTTAATACCACTTTTAAATATGAAAAAGGGCAAAATTTTAAAGTAACAGATGTTAATACTGACAACAAGTTTGTAGAAGTTACATTTAAAAATGAAGACTTAAATTTAGAAACTGAAGTTTATTATTTTGAAATAAGTAATAATGGATGGAATAGTAATAAGACTGTTAGACAAGAATCTAGTGGATTTAAAGAATATAAATGGAATAAATATAGTGGATATATCTACAATGCTGGTACAAAGAAAGTATACTTCAATATACTACTTTTCGATGGTGGTAATGAAAAAAATAGTATAGGATTATTTGGATCTATAGAATTAATAGATAACACTAAAGAAAATGCTCTAGATAGCTTTAATAGTGAGGAATTTCAAGCATTTTTAAATAGTATTGAATTCACTAAAAACTAAAATTTGCATATTTTAATTAATTAGAATATAATAACACCCAAAGAGGTGTTATTTTTATGATAGACATAGAAAACCTTAGAGTAAATTTTGAAAATAAAGCATTAAATAGTGGAAGATTAGTAATAATTCCACATAAACTTGCTGATTTTGATGCTATAGGATCTGCTATAGGATTATCACTTGCTGCAAAGAAATTAAAGAAAGATTCTATTATCGTAGTAGACGATAAAGCTTATGAACTTGATAGAGGAGTTCATGCAATAATAAATGAAGCAAAGAAAGAATTTCAAATTAAAACTAAATGTAAATATATGAATGATAGAAGAGATGATGATTTCTATGTATTAACTGATGTTAATAAACATTATTTGATATCATTAGGAGAAGAACTTAAAAATGGTGGAAATATAATGATAATAGATCACCATGAAGAAGATAATAATACTGTTGTATCTGATGATAAGTATATAGACACTAAATCATCAAGTGCATCTGAAATAGTAACTAAAATGCTTCTTAAGATGAAAGTTCAAATACCACCTAATATAGCTAATTACTTATTAGCTGGTATTTATCTAGATACAAACAAGATGCAAAAGAATGTATCTCAAAGTACTCTTGAAACTGCTAGTAAATTACTTGGACAAGGAGCAGATTTAAATCATGTTATGGATTACTTTCAAGAAGATTTCGATAGTGATAGAAGAGTACAAGATTTAATTAATAAAAATAAGATGATTGTATATAAAATAGGAATGATAGTTGCTGATCCAGATGAAGAATATACAACTAAAGAATTAGCAAGAGCTGCTGACTATTCTCTAACATTTGGACCTGATGCATCTTTTGCTATTGGAAGAATATCAGATGATACTATTGCAATTAGTGCAAGAAGTAAAGAAAAAGTCGATATTGGAAGACTGATGAATGTTATTTCAAATGGAAAAGGTGGAGGTACACCATTTTCTGCAGCCGCAACTATAAAAGAAGATACAACTGAAGAAATAGGTAAAAAATTAGAAAAGCTTCTTAGACCACAATACTATTTAGAAAAAGAATGATTATTAGAAAAAGGTTAATTCTTTTTCTTTTTTTATGCTATAATTAGTATGGATTTTATAATAATAGGAGAAGGTTATGAAGAAGAAGAAAAAATGTGGATGTGAATTTGCTATATGCATATACCTATTTTGGTTAATAGTTTTATTATTTTTGGAGTATTCTTTTAGACTATTTATGTCTATAGGATTCTCTTTTGATAGTTTTATCAATATACTTTTATACTCATGTGCAGCATCTAGTGTATTATCAATTATTACTACATTATTTAAAGAAAAAGCTAATAAAATTATAACAGGAGTATTACTATTCTTAATTGGATTCCTTATGAATGTACAATTGGTATTCTTTAAGATATTTAAGACTTATTTCTCTTTATCTAATTTAGCTCTTGGAGATCAAGCTGCTTCTTTTGCTAAAGATGCTTTAATAGGAATACTTCAAAATATATTATTTATATTAGTATTATTGCTTCCGTTTATATTATTAATAGTATTTAAGAAGAAGATAGTTATTAAGAAAAATGGATTACTAGCATATGTATCTTATTTATTTATACTTTTAGCTAGTATTGGATTATTCTATTTAAATATGAATGTTACTAAAAATGAAGTTAATAGTACATATCATTTATATTATGATGTTAATGAAGTGGCACTTAATATTGAAAAGTTAGGAGTATTAAACTCTTATAGAATTGATTTAAAAAGAACTTTATTTGGTTTTGAGCAAGAGATAGTAGAAGAAAATTTCGAAGAAGAAAAGCCTCAAGTAGAAGAGCCAGAACCAGTGGAAGAAGTTATAACATATGAACCTAATACTACCGAATTAAAATTAGATAAAGCAACTACTAATAGTGAAATTAAAAAGATTAATAATTATATTAAAAATGATGCTGGAACTATGCAAAATGAATATACTGGTATGTTTAAAGACTATAACTTAGTATTTATTACAGCAGAGAGTTTTAGTGAGATAGCAGTAGATGAAAAGCTTACTCCAACATTATATAAATTAACTCATAATGGATTTGTATTTAATAATTATTACACTCCTTATGTACTATCTACAATTGGAGGAGAGTTCCAAGCATTAACTGGATTATATCCTGATAATTCTATACTTCCTAAATGGAGACAAGGTACTAATTATTTCCCTTATGGACTTGGTAAAGTATTTAAACAAGAAGGGTATAAGACTTTTGCATATCATAATAATTCCTATGGATTCCAAGATAGACATAAATATTTAAAGAGTCAAGGATTCACAAACTTCCTTGCATGTTGGAATGGAATGGAGAAAAGAATTAACTGTAGGATTTGGCCTCAAAGTGATAATGAAATGATGCAAAAGACAGTTAAAGATTATGTTAATAGTGATAAACCATTCCTAGCTTATTACATGACAGTATCAGGACATTTCCAATACAATTTTAAAGGTGATAATACAATGTGTAAAAGACACCAAGCAAAAGTTAAAGGAATGAAAGGAACTGAATCAGCAAGAGCATATGTAGCAACACAAATAGAACTTGATTTAGCTCTTGAGACACTTATCAAGTCATTAGAAAAGGCAGGAAAACTTGATAATACTGTATTTGTTCTTTTAGCAGATCACTATCCTTATGCTTTATCACTTAACGATGTTAATAGTATTTCTTCTTATAAGAGAGATAATACAGTAGAAGTAAATCATAATAATTTAATATTATGGAATAGTGCTATGGAAAATGTCGAAGTAAATAAAGTAGGAATGAGTGTCGATGTACTTCCAACTGTATTAAACCTATTTGGAATAAAATATGATTCTAGATTAATGACAGGTAGAGATTTACTTTCTGATAGTGATGGAATTGCCATTATGAAGAACCATAGTTGGGTAACAGATAAAGGTACATATTTTGCATCTAGTGGTAAATTTGTACCTAAAGAAGGCGCTGAAGTAGAGAGTAACTATGTTAAGAAAATTAATAGTATAGTAACTAATAGACTTAATATAGCAAGACTAATAGTAAAAGATGATTATTATAAATATCTAATGAAATAAAGTGATGATAATTCATCACTTTTTTATTATATTGTGATAAAATTATTCATGAGATGGAGATTATTTTATGAAGAAAAATATTATATATACAAGTTTATATATATTATTGTACGTACTATTGATAGTTGGATTCTTAATATTTCTTAATAGTATGAGATATGAAAATTTTAAAAGAGAATGTTATAACGCATATAAGTATTCTGAAGGAATTATCTATATTGGAAAAAAAGAATGTTTAGATACAGTTAAGAAAAATGATAAAGACTTATTAGTACTTGATGCTAGAAGTGATAAAAACCCAGATATGAAAGTATATGACTCCTATAAAATATCTAAAGAAGATGTTCAAAGAGAAGTTATTAAACAACTATTTAAACATGAAGAGAAAAAGCCTTCTAAATGGAAAAGAACAGAGAATAGTCTAGTTAATGAATGGTATGCTCATAATCTTTTATATAGTTTTGGATATAAAAAAGAAAGAACTAAAGATGTAGATTTTGATAATAGTGATGAAGTAGTATATGAAAAGAAATTAGGTATTAATACTTTGATAAAATACTATTCAAAATAAAATATAATTTGATATAATGATTAAGAAAGGAATTATAAAATGAAAGATAGTAAGAAATATTTAATCAGTGGGATTATTTTGGTTGTAATAGCAATTATTTATACAATTCTTGTTAAGACAGTAGATGTTGGTGCCATAGGACCAATAAATCCAGAAACAGGAGAGGCTACTTCAGTTGGATTCCAAGCAATTAATGGATTTTTTATGAACTTGCTTGAACCAAGTAAATTATTCTATAAGATATCTAAGTATGCTGGATTATTACCATTCTTACTTGCAGGTTTTTATGCATATACAGGATGTGCACAACTAGTTAAAGGAAAAAGTCTTAAAAAAGTAGATAATAAAATAATAGCAATTGGTGCTTTCTATGTAGTAGTTCTAATAGTGTATATATTCTTTGAAAAAGTAATTATTAACTATAGACCAGTAATAATGGATGCAGAACTTGAAGCATCATATCCATCTAGTCATACACTACTTGCATTATGTTTCTGCGGATCTAGTTTATTAATTAGTAAATACTTTATTAAAAAGGATCTTATAAGAAAAATAGTTAATATATCTACTGCAATATTAATGATATTAATAGTTGTTACTAGATTCTTATCTGGAGTACACTGGGCAAGTGATATAGTAGGTGGAATTATTATTTCATTAGCACTATTAAATATTTTCTATATGGTCATATTAAAATTAGATGAGAAAAAGAAAAAAAGAAGTTAATTACTTCTTTTTTAATTTTTATATGATATAATTAGACTAGAGGTAATGATATGAAAATACTTGAGAATAAATTAAAGAGTCGTTTTACTATCAGAACAGAGCAAGACTATCCTACTAAAGGGATTGAATTTATAGATATTACACCATTGATACTTAATAAAGATGTATATAATGAAATTAACGATATCTTTGTTAAAGAATTAGAAGGAATGAATATCGATTATATAGTTGCTCCTGAAGCAAGAGGATTCTTGTTTGGATCAACTGTTGCTCATAGTTTAGGTGTTGGATGTATTCCAGTAAGAAAAAAGGGAAAACTTCCACCAATTGCAGTTGCAGCAACATTTGATTATGAAAAAGAATATGGTAAAGATACACTTGAATTAACTAAATTAGTAGATGGAGATTACAATAATAAAAACTTTTATATCATAGATGATATATATGCTACTGGAAATACAGTAAGAGCTATATCAAATGCTATTAAAGATCTAGGAGGAAACGTTCTAGGTACTGGAGTAGTAATGAACATAAAAGCACTTAATAATGACAGTGTATTTGCAATAATGGACGTAGAAGAAGAATAAGAGGTGGTATTGTGAATAAGAAAGGTTTTACTTTAATTGAATTATTAGCAGTTATAGTAATTATGGGTATACTTGCTTTAATTATTGTACCAATTGTTTCTAATTATATTACAGAAACAAGGAAAGATACTTATAAAGCTCATGAAACTACTATGATAGAAGCTGCTAAAAGCCTAACAGTTGAATGTATCAATGGTGCTGAAACATGTACTTTGCCAAAAGAAGGACAAACAGAAGAAGTTTACTTAAATGAATTAATAGATAAATCTTTTGCACAAAGACTTCAAAACCCTCAAGGAGAAGGGTACTGTAATTCTAACCTTAGTTACGTAAGAATAACTAATACTGGTAATTCGAATTATGAATATGAAGCTTGCTTGTATTGTGGTAATTATGCTTCAGATAGTTCATCTTGTGCTTCTATCAATACAGAAAATGATAGAGTACCTCCTACATGTGGAACTATTGAGGGCGAGTCTAGTGAATGGACTAATAAGTCTAGAGTTATATCAGTTGGATGTACTGACCAAGGTGGAAGTGGATGCTTGAGAAATAGATTTTCTAGAACATTTACTACCTCAACAAATAATTCTGAAATACAGATTACAGATAGGGCAGGTAATATAAAAGAATGTCCTGTAAGTGTTAAAGTCGATAAGACTCCACCTTCATGTGAACTTCATGTATTAGATGCTACTAATGAAGTTAATGGATGGGTTTCAGGACCTGTCAAAGTTAGTTTCGTATCAGGTAGTAGAAAAGATTCTGAGAGTGGAATTAATACTTGGGGAATAGGAACTAGTATTGAAAATATAGATTATAATAGACAAGAATTAATAGACTTAACAAATGTTAATGGAGTTGTTACTGTAATTGGATATGTTAAAGATAATGCAGGTAACGAAGGGACTTGCTCAATTAATTTAAGAACAGGAATTCAAAGACCAGCATTCGATATCTATTATGGATATCAAATATTCCCATTAAAGGATTATCATACTGATACAGGACTTAATGTAACATCTAATAATGTAGTTACTACAACTAGTACTAATCCAACTATGACATTTGATAATATGTCTAAATATAAAAATGCTCTTAAAGCGGTTATTGTCTTTGATGGTGCAGTTGGTAACCCTACAGACTTTAAACTTACTGTAGATAATGGTACTGTAATCACTGCAAGACCAATGGATAGCAATAAGAGACTTGAATTTGAGATACCTAAAGGAACTTATAATAAATATGTATTTAAATTTGGAAAGAATACTGCTACTTATACAGTAAAGAGAATGGAAATTCAACAAACAGATAATGGAATTCCTACATCAAAACCAATTACAGTTGATTTATATCCAGATATGAGTCGTGAAAAAGTTAAAACTAATGGATATTCATTCGATAATGGTTCATCTTTCCAAACAGATTATTTTAAACAATTTAATTCAACAACTACTAATAAGGCACAAACTAAAAATGATATTCCAATGTATTCAGATAAAAAACAATTTAATGTTGAATTTCTTACAGAATCACCAAAGATTATTGATACTTCTGATAATTCTGGTGGTAGAGCAATAACTTATACACCTACGACATGGACAAATGGAAATGTTACTATAACTGCAAGAGGAGCAGATGTTAATGCAGGAATTATAGCTTATGGATTTAGTAAATCAGCTAGTCTAGGTTATGATGATCCTTCATGGCACTATATAACTCTTACTAAGAATTCTGTAATAAAAACACATGTAGTTGACACAAATGGCATATATTTCTATAACTTGAAAAGTGAATCAGGACTAACTTCAAATAAATCTGTTGCAATTTCAAATATAGATAAGATTAAGCCAGTATGTTCTATATCAGAGAACTCTAAAGTAATATGTACTGATTCTGGAAGTACTGATTATGGAGTATCAAAAATTAATGGTTATAAGTATTCTACATCTAATAGTATGGATGGTAATTATATAGCAGTTTCAGATACTGAAAGACTTGAAGTAGTTCATAGTATAACAGGATCTGGAACATACTATTTATTTGCAAAAGATAATGCAGGTAATATATCTAATGTAGCTACTTATAAATATCATAAAGTTTCATATAGTTGTAATGGAGGAACACCATCAGCAACATATGATACTTATGTAAGAGAAGGTACAGCAATACTTTCAAATGGCAATCCGGTTAATGGAACACCATCTTGCTCAAAGACTGGATATACATTTGTAGGATGGAGTACAAATAATAAAGCGACTAATAAAACTAATAGTTTAGATATGAATACTAGCGATGTAACATTATATGCTGTATGGTCAATTAATTCAGTAGGAACACCAACTATAAGTGGAACTACAGACAAAATATATGGAAGTTCAAATACATCATTAACTTGTTCAGAAAGCACTAAATACAGTAGTGATACTAAGAAAGTATTCCAATTTGGATATTCTACAACTGATGGTGGTACACCAAGTGTATGGACTACTGCTAAAGAAGAGGCAAATGATGCAACAAGTTCAACATACACTATTGGATCTACTGATTATTTTGGACAAAGATATTGGTCTTGTAGAGTATATGCTGCTAATAGTTATTTAAATACTGATACAAAAACATCTAACGTTACAAGTGATCAGCTTGTTACATATAGAAATGCTACAGTAACATTTGATGCAAATGGTGGTTCTTATAGTGGAACAAGTCCTGTATATACAAGAAAAGGTCAGACTAAAGTCTATACGTCTGCTCTTGGTACAACTGAATCAAGTATTGTAGTACCTACAAAGACAGGACACGATTTTAAAGGATGGTATACAGCTGCATCTAATGGATCTTTAGTATTAACATCATCTAATGCTATTTCAAGTACAAATGTTGCTGGATATATAGCATCTAGTAAATGGAATTTAACAGAAAATAAAACATTATATGCTAGTTTTTCACCACATACTTATACGATTACATATGAGACTAATGGTGGAACACTTCCAAGTACTGGAACACCTAAGTCATATGTATATGGTACTGGTACGACAATAGATGGAAAAGCTACAAGAAATGGTTATGCATTTAATGGATGGAGTGCTAGTTCAGATTTATCTAGTCCATCTATGAGTATAAAAATTGATGCTACTACATATGGAGATAAAAAATATTATGCTAAATGGTGTCAGAACTGTGCATCTGTAGATCATGGAAGTTGTACTCTCGATGCAAGTTCAGCAGGAACTTGTAAATATACTACAAGTTGTGATACAAATTATCATTATTCTTCTGGTCAAAATACTAGAACTCCAGTATGTGTTGTCGATACATATACACTTTCATATGATTTAAATGGTGGAAGTGGAACATGTAACAGCATAACTAAAAATAGAAATGAAGCTTGGGGAACTCTATGTTCACCAACAAAGACTGGTTATAAATTTAATGGATGGTACAGTGGTTCTACACAAATAACTTCAACATCTACTGCAACTTCAAACATAACAGTTAAAGCATCATGGAGTGCACTTCCATATACACTTTCATATGATTTAAATGGTGGAAGTGGAACATGTAGCAACATTACTAAGAACTACGGAGAAAAATGGGGAACTCTATGTTCACCAACTAAGTCTTATAAGACATTTGCTGGATGGTTTAGTGGTACGACACAAGTAACGGCAAATTCAACTGTCACTGGTAATGTAAGTGTTAAAGCTAAATGGAATGATACTACATGCTCTGTTACATATAATGCTAATGGTGGATCAGGTTCTATGAGCAATACAAATTGTACATGCGGATCTACATGTACGTTAAGTGCTAATAGCTTTACTAAAGCAAATAATGATTTTGGTGGGTGGTCAACATCTGCAAATGGGGCAGAAAATTATTACAACAAAGAATCTATTACAATAACAAGTAATATTACTCTATATGCTAAATGGCTCCCAATGGGATGTGTAAACTCATGTGCAGCAATGGGTAAGAGATGTTTCTTCTCAGGAACTAATCCAAATAACTATGTTAAATTTAATAACGAACTATGGCGTATAATCGCACATGAATCTGATGGTTCTTGGCAAATAATTAGAGGAACATCTTTAAATCATACAGAGACATTCGGTTCAGGAAATATACTATTCCATGCATCTGGTTCTTATGGTGGAAGTAATGTATCATCTTATCTTGAAAATACATATTATAATTCCTTAACAGCAACTGCTAAAGGTATGATTGATAAGAGATATCAAAAATTTGGTATGTACAATTCACCTCCAGATTCAACAGATTGTAAGACACAAGATAAACCAAATTATAGTGGAAATAAGTCTTTATATTGTTACTACTGGGAACTAGATCATGCATATACATCTAAAGATACAAAATACTTTACTGCATTAACAATATCTGATTACTTATATGGTGGTCCTGGAGAAGTTAAAAATAACTGGCTAGTAGATTCATATAGATACTGGGCAGCAAGTAGTAAATCACTTGATAGATCAAGACAAATAGGAACAGATGGATGCTTCAAATACATGCCACATAGTAATAGTTATTATGTTAGACCAGTTACTTACTTAAAGAATACAGTTAAGTTAACTGGAGGAGCAGGAACAAGTACTAATCCATATACCTTAGGATATTAAAAAAAAGAGTTAAGTAAATCTTAACTCTTTTTAATTTTACACTGTACTAAATTTAAATATTTATATAACTCTTCAAATTCAATTCTTACATCGTAACTTTCGTCTTCTATATGTTTAGTATCAGTAATAGGACTTATCTTTTCATTGTTATCACTTATACTTAACTTCATATTAACATTATATTCTTCTTTAGAATTATCACTAGATATTATCGAATAATATACCTCGCTTACCTCAATTATATTATTATTTATTTTATATGTAGCTTCTTTATATGGTGTATATTTTTCTTCAGTTTGTTCACCTTCACCAACACCATCTTCATCTATAATCATTATTTTTTCAATTTTTTCTTTTAACTCGTTATTATTAAATTCGTATCTATATTTTATCTTTTCTAATATATCAACTTTTTGATCAATCTCAATTATATTATTTCTAATATCTAATACATATATTTCTTTAATACTATCTTTTACAACTATTTTAAGACTATCTTTTATATCAATATTTATATCGTATAACACATTATTATCACTACTTATTATTAACTCTACATTATTATCACCATTTATATATTTAAGTGATTTATTATTTGTCTCTAACAAATTATTTATAAATATCTTTATCTTTGAACTAGATAATTTATAGTAATCATTATTGTTTATATCTTTAAGTATTGCATCTAATTCTTCATTATATAATATTATTTCATTATCTTTAATCTTGTATTTTGAAAGGTTATTGTATATTACTTTTGCCATTTCTTTTATTAGAGTAGAACTAAATAATGAATCAGATGAATAATTATTAGTAACATAATAACCTTTATCTTTTATCTTATCGTACAGATTATTATTCATATAGTTAAATGTATATTCTTTCTCATCTACATTTAATTCACCTTTAGTACTACTTTCATCAGTAATAATATTACCTTTTATTATTATTTGTTTATCTAGTAGTTTATCATCTATAGTTGACTCAATATTATATTTTTTGTTTTTCTTAACAGTTATTAAATCTAATTCTTTTATTTCCAACTTATTAATAATACTATTATAGTTTTTACTTAGTACATTTTTAGTACTTCCTAATATAGAAAATATCGATATGATTATCATGATAATAGATATTATTATTAGAAGGAATCCTATTATCTTTTTCATAAGCCTCCTTATCTTAATATAATTATATAATATATTTACATATATATAAATAAGATAAAACTATTTAATTGAATGTTTTACACTTATACAATATAATAGTATTAGATATAAGAATATTAGGAGGATAGTATGAAAAAGAATATAACAAAAGAAGAATTAGAATTAGTAAATAAGTATTTTAATGCTGCTAATTATCTATCAGTAGCTCAACTTTATTTACTTGACAATCCACTTCTTGAAAGACCACTTGAACTTCATGATATTAAACACAAATTAGTAGGACACTGGGGAACAGTTCCAGGACAGAACTTTATATGGGCACATTTAAATAGAATGATTGTTAAATATGATTTAGACATGATTTATTTATCAGGACCAGGTCATGGAGGAAACAGTCAAATAGCAAATACTTATCTAGAAGGTAGTTATACTGAAGTATATCCAAATATTACTATGGATAAGCCTGGATTAAAGAAATTATTTAAACAATTTTCATTCCCTGGAGGAGTACCATCTCACGATGCTCCTGAAACACCAGGATCTATTCATGAAGGTGGAGAGCTAGGTTATTCTCTATCACATGCTTTTGGTGCAGTACTTGATAATAAAGAATTAATAGCAGCTTGTGTAGTAGGAGATGGAGAAGCAGAAACAGGTCCACTTGCTACAAGCTGGCACTTAAATAAATTTTTAAATCCAAGAAAAGATGGAGTAGTACTTCCAATATTTCATGTTAATGGATATAAAATAGCTAATCCAACTGTATATGGAAGAATGTCTAACAAAGAATTGATGCTTCTATTTAAAGGATTTGGATGGAATCCAATCATTGTAGAAGAATCATCTATTACAAAGTATCATTTAAGTATGGCTGATGCTTTAGAAAGAGCTCTTGATGAAATTGATAAAATTAAATCTAGAGCAATTAAAGATAGTGAAGGTATTCCACAGTGGCCAATGATAATTCTTAGAACTCCTAAAGGATGGACTGGACCTAAAATAGTAGATGGAAAACCTATTGAGGGAACATTTAGAGCACACCAAATACCAATGCAAGTAGATAAAGCTCACGTAGAGAATTTAAAGAAACTTGAAGATTGGTTAAAAAGTTATCATCCAGAAGAATTATTTAATAACGATGGAACTCTAAAAGAAGAAATTAAAAAAGTAATACCTACAGGTAATAGAAGAATGGGATCTAATCCAGTTACAAATGCAGGTCTAGTTATGAAAGAATTAAGACTTCCTGATTTTACTACATATAAAATAGATGTACCATTCCCTGGAAGTGTATTTAAAGAAGATACAAGAGAATTATCTAAATATATTAAAGATGTAGTACAACTAAATCCAGATAACTTTAGAATATTTGGACCTGATGAAGCATTATCTAATAGATTATCATACATATTTGACGTAACTAATAGACAATGGGAAGATGAAATAGTCGAATCAGATGAGTTCTTAAATAGAGAAGGTAGAGTAATAGATTCACTACTTTCTGAACACTTTGATGAAGGTGCTTTAGAAGGATATATATTAACAGGTAGACATGGATTTATGAATTCTTATGAAGCATTTATAAGAATTGTAGATTCAATGGTTTCACAACATGCTAAATGGATTAAGATATGTAATCAGTTAGAATGGAGAAAAGATATTCCAAGTTTAAACTATTTACTTACTAGTCACGTTTGGCAACAAGACCACAATGGATTTACACATCAAGACCCTGGATTCTTAAATCACTTAGTTACAAAGAAAGCAGATACTGTAAGAATGTACTTACCACCAGATGCTAACTGTTTACTATCTTGTATGGATCACTGTTTAAGAACTAAGAACTATATAAATGTAGTTATAGCAAGTAAACATCCATCAAGACAATGGCTTAATATGGATGAGGCTAAAGAACACTGTGCTAATGGTATTGGAATATTTAAATGGGCATCTAACGATGATAAGAAACCAGATATTATAATGGCTTCTTGTGGAGATGTTCCTACACTAGAGAGTATTGCTGCAACTACTATACTTAGAAAGAACTTCCCTAAATTAAAAATAAGAGTAGTTAACATAGTAGACTTAATGAAATTACAATCTAATACTCATCATCCACATGGATTAACTGATAAAGAATTTGATGAGATATTCACACCAGGAGTACCAGTAATATTTACATTCCATGGATATCCAAGTTTAATTCACCAACTTGTATATAAGAGAAAACAAGATGATGATTTCCATGTACATGGATATATCGAAGAAGGTACTATTACAACTGCATTTGATATGAGAGTTCAAAATCATATTGATAGATTCCATATCGTAATAGATGCACTTAGATATTTAAATATTAAAGGTAAAGATGAATTATTAAACTACTGTAATATGAAGTTAGAAGAACATTCTAAATATATAAGAGAGTATGGTAAAGATTTACCAGAGATAGAAGAATGGTCTTTTGAAAATGAAATTAATGAAATAAATAAAAAAGAAGTTTAATACTTCTTTTTTCAAAGGAGATATATGGAAGGATTAACTAAAGATAAAATACAAGAAGTATTATCTAGATTTAATGATGATGATATAGAAAAAGTTAATTACTTTTATAGAATTATTCTAGATTTTAAAGGAACACTTAAAGATTTACCACTTTCTATGGAGATAACTGATATAGTAACAGATACTTTATTAAAGAAAGTAAAAAAGGATAATAATCCATATTATAAATTGATAATAGATTATTATATGTTAACTGCTTTAGAATGTGATTCTTATAATGATTTAGAAAATGCTAAGAAGTATTTTAATAAAGCTATAGATTTTGGAAAGAAATTTGATAAAGAGTCTAAAGAGCGATATTACGATGAAATAAACTGTGCTTATTCTTGGATGGGATATTATCTATATCAAGATAAAGATTATAAAGAAGCTTTAAAGTATTTTAAGAAAGTAATAGATAATTATAATTCTGTTAAAGATGATCCAAATTATAGTGTAACTGAAAATGATTCTGTTCCAAATAGTATTGCATATATCGATAGTATAAACTCGATTTTAAAGAAGTAGTAAAGACTAAAACTTTACTATTTTTTTATTTTGTGATATAATATGGCACTGATTGAGGGGGAATAGAAATGAGTGATACTTATTTAGGAGTACAAAATGGTATTAGAAGAATTACCATTGATAAATCAAATTTCATTAATCGTGGAGGATATGGAGAAGTATATAGAATTAGCCCAGATAAATGTGCTAAGGTTTATTATGTACAATTTCCAGTAAAAGCTAAAAAGGATACTAAGAAAGTATTAAAGGCTGTTAGAAACTTAAATATTGATGGAATGTATAGAATATATGATTTTCTATATAAAGGATTAGAGTTTAAAGGATATATAATGAGTACGCATGAAGGTATTTCTCTAGATAAGATGGATAAAAATCTTGCTAGTAGAATACTTGATATGCCTACAGAAAGAGTAATAGATAATCTTGTTAAACTAGAAAATATTGGTTTTGTATTAACAAGACATAATATTATGATATCTGATGACTTAGGATCTAATATTATAGTAGGACCTAATGGTTTTACAGTAGTAGATGCAGATAGTTATTTAGTATTACCAGATCATGATAGGGTAGAAAAAGAAAATAGCTTAACTATTAGAACTCTAGAAGCTGCAACACCTATTAGAGCAGTTAGAACATTAGGTCTTTCATCTGAAGAAGAAAACACAGTAAGAGAAAATGCTAAAAGAATATTCTTCGATCCTAATAAAACACTATCAGATAAGATTAGTGAAATTGAAAAAGAAAAAACTCTAGGTAGTTTAGTACTACATAAGTAATGTTTGACTATATATCAAACATATGTTATAATATGCAACATTAAAAAAGGGAGTGGGGTTTATGGAAAATATAGTTTGGTCAAGTACTGAAGAAATAGTTTCAAAAAACTTTAATTATATGATTAAGAACTATTACAACCATTTTAACTTTAAATATAATTGGGATAATAATGAATTAATAAGAGATTATTTAAAAAGATTATTTATTAATTCTTTTATTGAATGTGAAGAAATAAGAAATGATTTACCACAGTTAATACACGATGTAGAAGATTTCTTCTCAGTATCAGTTAACAATAGATATTTTACTAAATCTAATATATCCCTAGTATTTACAAGAATAAAAAATAATATTAAGACTATAGGATATACTAAGAATGATTCATCTAAGAGTGAATATTCTAATAAGTCATTATTAATTAATAAAGATTTAAGAACATATTTAAGAAGTGAAAAACAGACAACACTTTCTCCAGCACAAGTAAGAAAAATATATGTATTTAGAGAATTAACTAAACAAGCTTTAAATGTTAAAGATACTAAATTAATAGATTTATATAATATGACTGTAGAAAGAGTTATCGAAGAGAAAAATAAAAATGTTAGAGTAGATCTTGATAAATCATTAATAGTAGATGGTTTTGAAATGATAGAAGATTTACTATCTCAAAATTATGCAGAAGAGTTAGTATATAAATTAGCTGAAAAAGATAGACCTAAGTTTAGAGTAATATTTGAAAATAACTATCCAGTAGCATCTAACTTAGATGATAGATGCCTATATCAAAAACAAGTAGTAGATTTTGGTAAAACTCTAGCAGGTATATCAAATAAGAGCGATTTATTAACACTTATGAATATGACTAAACTTGCTTTTGAAGCATCACTATCTGAAGCAATTATAGCTCAGTATAAAGAAGGTAATGCACAAAAGTATTACGACTTATTCATATTACTACAAAACTTTGGAGTACTTAGAAGAGGAAGTATGACTGACTCAAATGGAATAGTAAACATCGATTATAGAAAAATATTTTGGGTAATAGAAAAGATAATTAATAGAAACTTATCTAATAACTTACTTACTATAAGTACGATAAAACCATTAAACTTAGATACATATTTAAATGCTTAAAGATGGAATATTCCATCTTTTTTTTGTATAATTATAAAGAGGGATTAATATGACTAACAAAGATACATTAATAATAGCTCATAGAGGATTACATAATAATAAAATAAAAGAAAATACTAAAGAAGCTTTTATAAATGCTATAAAAGAAAATCTTCCTATAGAGTTAGATGTTCATATTATTAAAGATAATACTATAGTAGTCTTTCATGATGATAATCTAAAAAGAATATATGGTATAGATAAGAATATATATGATTATAATTACGATGAACTATTAAAAGATTCTAATAATGAAATAATAACTCTTAAAGAAGTACTAGATTTAGTAGATAATAAAGTACCTTTAATAATAGAGTTAAAAATAGATTTTGATGATTATAGATTAGAAAAAGAATTAGTTAAATTATTAGATAATTATAAAGGTAGATTCAGTATTAAGAGTTTTAATGTTAAATCTATGTTATGGTTTAAAAAATATAGAAATAATTATACTAGAGGACTTCTAATAAGTAATAAGTATAATAAATTATTATCAAGACTATTATTAAGATATAATATTAAAAGAGTAGATCCTAATTATCTATCTGTTAATTATAAATTGTTAGATAAAAAATATATTATTAATTTAAATAAGAAAATTAAAGTATATGCATGGACTATAAAAGATAGAGATAAGTATAATGAATATGTAGATAAATGTGATGCACTAATATGTGAAAATATAGATAAAGGAGAAGTATTATGAAATATATAAAAGGATTTTTATTAGTACTAGTAATATTATTATTAACTGGATGTAAGATATCTATTAATTCAAATAATAATATAGATAATAATGTTATTGATGATACTTCAGATAATAATATTACTATAGAAGAAAAATTAGTATTTAATGATAAGATTTATTCTTATAAAATAGAACCTAATTATATACCTATATTATTATTTGAAACTGATGATTATAAAGTATATTCTTACAATGTTAGAAATGTAACATATAATGGTAAATTACTTGAAAAAGAAGATATGAATGAATTCTTAAAAGAGTTAGATAGTATTGATACTTCACTTATGTATAAAGATGGAGGAACAAAACTATACAATAGTAAAGATATGAAGATACTTAGATGCAATGCTTTAGTAGACTTTGGTTCAATTAATAAAGATATATATATCGGTGATATTAATATGACATATAAGAGTAACTTTTGTAAGCCAAATAATAAAACTGAAGTAAAGACGTTTAAAGTTGTATCTAAAAATGGTACTAATGTAGTACTTGCAAGAGATAATGAAAGACAAGAAGTATATATAGATGATTATTATAATTTAGAAGTAGGCAAGACATACGATTTTGAAATGATCTTTGGAGAGAATGTAGTAGTAGAAGATACTATTGAAGATATATTTGCAATGGGTCATATAGTAGAAGTAAGAGAACATAAATAATGACAATAATAGAGTATTATAAAAGTCTATTAGGATATGATAATATACCAGAGTTTTTAAAAGAGTATTTAAATGTACCATCTCTTAATAGAATTAAAGGAGTCAGCTATTTCTGTGGAATGGATTATGCATCAAAAGAGATATATGATTTTGGTGAATACATAACTAGATTTGATCATTCACTTACAGTAGCACTTCTAACTTATAAACTATCTAAAGATGAGAAAGCAACGCTTGCAGCTTTATTTCACGATATAGCATCTCCTTGTTTCTCTCATGTTATAGATTATATGAATAAAGATTATTCTACTCAGGAGTCAACTGAAGAATATACAGAAAAAATTATAAAGAAAGATAAAAAACTACTAAGCCTACTTAAAAAGAATAATATTGGGATTGAAGATATAATCGATTTTAAAAAATATCCACTAGTTGATAATAAAAGACCTAGATTATGCGCAGATAGATTAGATGGAATAATACTTACAGCTTCTTTATGGACTAAAGATTTAGATAAAGAAACTATTAAAGATATACTTGATAGTATAGAAATATACGAGAATGAAGACTATGTAGATGAGATTGGATTTAATAATAAAGAAATAGCAGATAAAGTTATGATTATTAATGAAAACATAGATTTAGTATGTCATTCTAAAGAAGATAACTATATGATGGAACTTTTAGCTAATATTACTAAAGAAGCTATAGATTTAGATATTATTAAATATGAAGATTTATATAGTATGAAAGAAAAAGAATTATTCGATATTATTAAACTAAATGCTAATAGTTCTTTAAAAAGTAAGATAAATAAATTTGAAAATATTAAACTAGAAGAAGTAGAAGAACTAGACTTGCCATATATTAAAAGAAGAAATATACTTCCCATAGTTAATGGGGAAAGAATGAAGGAGTTATATGACTGAAGAAGAGAAAATGTTAACTGGTAAACTATATAATCCAATGGATGAGGGATTAGTTATAAAGAGAAATAGAGCTAACGATCTATGTGATGAATATAATAGAATTCCATCTAAAGATAGAGAAACACAATATTTAGTGTTAAGACAATTATTTGATAAAAAAATAAATAATGTTGTAATTGAACCAACATTCTACTGTGATTATGGAACAAATATATCTATTGATAATAACTTTTATGCTAATCATAATTTAGTAATACTAGATGCTTCTAAAGTAACTATTGGTAAGAACGTATTTATGGGACCTAACTGTGGTATTTATACAACTATGCATCCATTAAATAAAGATGAAAGAAATGAAGGACTTGTCTATAGTAAACCTATAACTATAAAAGATGATGTATGGATTGGAGGAAACGTAGTAATACTTCCTGGTGTTACAATTGGATCTAACGTAGTAGTTGGAGCAGGTAGTGTAGTTACTAAAGATGTTCCAGATAATGTAGTTGTAGTAGGTAATCCTGCTAGAATATTAAAAGAGAATAAATAAAAAAAGATGCATAAGCATCTTTTCATTTTGATAAAAGTGGACAGTGATATTCATCTAGTAAATTATTTATTTCCATGATGTCATATATTTTTTCTTTAAAACAAAATCTAATTATTAAATCAAACTTATTATTCTTAGGTAGTGAGTATGATGCACTACTAAGAAGTTCTTCTAACTCTTTAACAGTTAACTCTAAACTACTAGCAAGAGATATAACAGTCTCTTTACTAGGATGATAATTTTCATCACTTCTAATCTTAGAAAATAATCTTCTATCTATTAGTGCTTTATTATATACGTCACTATCTTTTAAACCTTTACTATCTATATGTTTAAATAATAGCTTTTGAAATTTATTTTCATCCAATTCTTTTTCTATGAAATTACTAATACTTGCTTCAGAATATAATCCTCTAAAAGAAGTATCGTATTCTTCTTCATCTCTAGGTATGGTAGCTCCACAACATTCTTCATTATATTGAGCAGAACTTTTTATTCTCATCTTAAAGAAAGGTTTTCTTTCTTTTTCGAGATTCTCTTCTAAATATATTTTTAACTTTTCTTTTATATCCATAAAATGTCTCCTTACAAGTGACCAATTAATTACATATTTATAATATCATTAAATCACAAAGAAAGGAAATAGGTGAAAAAATGAAAGATATCAAAGAAAAGAAAAACAAAGAAGTGGAGATAGTATTTATACTAGACAGAAGTGGTTCTATGGGAGGACTAGAAGAAGATACAATAGGAGGATACAATAGCTTTATTAAAAGTAAAAAAGATCTTAATGCTAAACTAACAACAGTACTATTCGATAATCAAATTGAAGTATTACATGATAGAGTAGATATTAAGAAAGTAAAGAAATTAACTAATAAAGATTATTATGTAAGAGGGTGTACTGCTCTAATGGATGCGATTGGATTTACTATCAATAAGATTACTCCAGTTGCAAAAGATAAGAAAGTAATATTTGTTATTACTACTGATGGACTAGAAAATGCTTCAAAAGAGTATACTAAATCTAAGATTAAGAAGATGATAGAAAAAAGAAAAGATTGGGAGTTCTTATATCTTGGAGCAAATATAGACTCTTATGGTGAAGCAGATAGTATAGGTATCAGAAAAGAAAGAGTATCTAACTATAGTGCAAGTGCTAAAGGAACTAGAAAGATGTTTGCAACTCTTGAGTGTGCTGTTGGTAGCATTGCTAATGGTGAAGAATTAGATGATAGCTGGAATAAGGAACTAGAAGTCTAAGGAGAAGATTAAAAATGTTCATCATAAAAGAAGTATATGTTTAAGGATAGCAAATAGAAAAAATGGAAGAGAAGACTTAGTGAAAGCTATGTGTGTAGATTGGGACTAGATTACTAGTCCTTTTTCTTATTCAGTATGATATAATTAATCTTAGAGTAAGGAATGATGATAATGAAAAAGAAAAATAATAATGGATTTAAGATAATGGATAGCTTTTATAAGACTAAAAGAGAAAAGAAATCATTCTATATATATATGATACTTAGAATACTTGTTATCATCTCTGCTATAAGAGAAGCATATATGGGTAATTTTACTAATACTGCTTTATGCATGCTATCTTTAGTACTATTTACATTCCCATCTATAATAGAGGATACTCTAAAAATAGAGTTTCCATCTCTTATGGAATCACTTATATATTTATTTATATTCTCTGCTGAAATACTTGGAGAGATTAATAATTTTTATGAAATATTTCCATATTTTGATACTATACTTCATACGATAAATGGATTCTTGTGTGCAGGACTTGGTTTTTCTATGATCGACGTATTAAATAAAAGAAGTAAAAAGTTTTCGTTATCACCATTATACCTAGCAATAGCAGCTTTCTGCTTTTCTATGACTATTGGAGTCATGTGGGAGTTCTTTGAATACAGTGTAGATAGAGTATTTAAACTAGATATGCAAAAAGATGAAATAGTATACAACATAAGTAGTGTTTCTCTCGATGAGAACAAAGCTAATAAACCGGTTAGAATAAAAGATATTAAAGAAACTAATATTATAAAAGAAAATGGTGATGTAGTTACAATTAATGGATACCTTGATATTGGACTTCACGATACAATAGAAGACTTGTTTGTAAACTTTGTCGGAGCTTTTGCATTCAGCGTATTTGGATTCTTCTATGTATATAATCGTGATGACAAAGCATTTATTAAAAATTTTATACCTAGACTTAAGAGAAAAAGAAGATTTAGGAAAAAGAAAAGAATAGACGATAATCTACTGTCAAAAGATGCTGATTTATTGAAAATATAATTTCGTTATGATAGAATAAATAATAGTGGAGGAATGTATGAAAAGTAGAAACACAATAGTTGGAATTATAGCAGTACTTGTTGTATTTGTTGCAATTCCAGTATTATTAGCAACTTCTTCATCTATTATTTCTGGCTTTAAATTATTTGGAAGAGGAAATCTAAGATTATTATCTACTCCTGATAATAAAGACTTAGAAGACAAGATAAATGACTTTGCTAGGAAAAATGGATTTAGAGTTGACTTTACTTACATGGGGGATTTGGAAATAACACAGGAGTTAAATAGCAATCCTGATGCATATGATGCTGTATGGGTATCTAATTCTTTATGGCTTTATACATTAAAAGATTCTAAATTAATTAGTGAATCTAAAGGTATTAGTGTAAGCCCGGTAGTTATGGGAATTAGAAAATCTAAGGCTACAGAACTTGGTCTTGTGGGTAAAAAAGTAACCAATATGGATATCATAAACCTTATCAAAGCAGATAAGATTTCATATGTAATGGGAACAGTTACTAGAACTAACGATGGTGCTAGTTCATATTTTGGATTTTTAAATGCATTAGCAGGTAATCCACAAGTACTTACTGAAGAGATGGTAACTAATCCAAGTACTATTGAAAACTTAAAGACATTATTTAAAGGAGTACAAAGATCATCTGGTAGTGATGAATATCTATCAGAACTATTCTTAACAGGTAATGTTAAGTACGATGCAATTATAGGTAGTGAATCATTCTTAATAGGACTTAATAAGAAGATGGAAGCAAATGGTGAGCACGATTTATTATATTTAATATATCCAACAGATGGAGTACCAATAAATGACTCAGCACTTGCATTTATAGACCATTATGAAGATGATGCTAAGAAAAATAATTACTTGTTACTTCAACAGTATTTAAAAAGTTCTGAGGGGCAAAAAGAATTAGAAAGCCTTGGAAGAAGAACTTGGTACGGTGGAATTAATGAAAAAACAGATAAATCTATATTTAATAGAGATTGGGGAATAGATACTTCTGAATATTTAACAAGTACTAAATTCCCATCAAGAGAAATGATTACATTTGCACTTAATGTTTATATCGAAGAATTAAGAAAACCTGCACATACAGTATTCTGCCTAGATTATTCAGGAAGTATGTATGGATCTGGATATAATGATTTAACTAATGCTATGAATTATATACTTGACTATGATAAAGCTAGTGTAGATCAATTACAGTTCTCTAAAAAAGATAAAATTACAGTAATTCCATTCAGTGATAGAAATATTAATAAATGGCAAACAAATAACGGTAGAGAAACAAAAACTTTATTACGAAATATTAATAGTTTATCTCCAGGAGGAGGAACTGCTATATATGGATGCTCAATAGAAGGACTTAGAATTCTTTCTCAAGAATCAGATGATTATTTAAAGACAATCATTCTTATGACTGACGGAGAAAATAATCGTGGAAGTTATGAAGATTTAAGACAACAATACAATTATATTAAAGGAGAAATCCCAATATATAGTATTACATTTGGTGATGCTAGTGAATATGAACTTTCACGTATAGCAAAATTATCAAATGCTAAAGTATTCGATGGAAAGAAAGACCTTCTATCAGCCTTTAAAGAGGTTAGGGGGTACTTCTAGTGAAAGTAAGATATTTATATGCTGCTCTATTAAGTGCAGTACTATTCTTAATCTTATTATTCGCACTAGATTTCCCAATATGGCTTTGTATTATTCTAGCACTTGTAACTTATGTTGGTGGAATCTTCTTCTTTAAAGAAAAAGATGTTAGAAAATACGATCCAAATATAATAATGCATTATTGTTATCTATTAAGTAAGGTTAATAATTATAAAAGACTTATAGATGATGATGAAGTAAATAGTAATATAGAAGATATAACTAAAAAAGCTGAGAAAATAGTAGTTATGCTAGAACAAAAACCTGATAAGGTTACTCAGATATATGATAGTTTTGATTATTATTTACCATTTACTATCAAAATACTTGATCAATATGTTAGATTAAATAACGAAGAGAATAAAAAAGATGAAGAAAAGAAATTCATGAAAGAAATTAATAAGACACTTGATTATATAGAAGCAGAAGTAGATAAACTTCTAGAAAATATGAATTATACTAAAATGCTTGATATCAATTCTAGTATCGAGATGTTTAAAAAACAAGCTGATAAACTAGAAGAAAAAATAGATAGAAAGGAAGAAAAATAATGCTAAAAGAAGGAAAGAAAGAAAAAATAATCGGATTAGTTATCCTTTTAGTAGTAATAGTAGGTGCTGTAGGATTTAAACTATATATGGATAGTAAATCAGATAAAAACTTAACTACTGTATATGGTGCTGTCGGTGGTGGTAAGGAAGATTTCTTAAAGGATCCTGAATTTAACCAAATATTAAAAGACAAATATAAAATTAAATTTGTTGCTGATAACTGGGGAAATGGAAGCACTATTAAATTACCACTAGTAAGAGAATCAGTTCACCTAGGAAATACTAATATACCTACATCAGAATTAAGTGTTAATAATCCATCTTGTTCACAGTATGACTTATTATTTACTAGTGATGAAAGATACTTAACTTATTATCGTACTAATCCTGTAGGTGAAGAAGCAGAAAGAAATAGAGTACTTAAAGGATCACTTACTTTAAATACTCCAATCGTATTCTATAGTTGGGATGTAGTTACAGATGCATTACAAAAAGAAGGTATAGTCGAGGAAAGAGATGGAATATATTACATGACTAATCCAAAGAAGATGATCGACTATATGATTCAAGGAAAAAAATGGAAAGATATAGGATTGAACTTTAGTGGTAATATTACAATATTATCAGTTGATCCTACACTTAGTAGTCCAGGTGCTACATATTATGGATTATTATTAAATATATTAACTGATCAAGAACCAGAAGATCATGCTAAGGTAGAGAAAGCACTTCCTACACTTAAAAAGATATATGATAATAATGGATATTCAGTTGTATCTCCAGCAGATTTATTTGATGGATTTATGAAATTAGGTGTTAACTCTTATCCAATAATCGTTGATTATGAAAAGAGTATTATGGAGTTTATCAATAAAGACAAGAAGTTTAAGACACATAATTATGATCAAGTAAAAGATAGATTAAGAATAATATATTCTGAACCTACAATTACTAATTCACATTGTATAGCTACATTTAATGATAAGGGAGATGCTTTCTTAGATGCTTTTGAAGATAATGATATCAAAGATATAGCATGGACTAAATATGGATTTAGAGTAGGTATTGCTTCAGGTGTTAATATTGATAAAATAAAAGAATTAGGGGTAACAGGAATACCAAGAGATTTACCAACTGGTGCAAGAAGTCTTAAGATGGAAACATATAACAGAATGGTAGAATATTTAAATAAAGGAGTTTAATTAATATGGGATTTATTAAAGCAATCGAAAGTGCAGCAAATGGACAAATCGGTGATCTTTATAAGGAGGTCATTAGATTCCGAAATGAAGATAAGAATTTACTTATCAAAAGAGTAACTACACCTACAGGTGTAATCACTGATGAATCTAGATTATTTCTAGAACCAGGACAATGTGCTATATATACAGATAATGGTGCAATTAAAGATATTATTTCTGAACCAGGAATGTATTTTATGGATACAAGCGCTCCAAACTTATGGCAAGTTAATATATTTGAAGGACTTGGAGGAAATATAGTCGAAGGATTAAAGAGAATTGCATATGGTGGTCAAACAATTACTACTCAAGCAGTTTACTTTATATCTATAGCAGAGTTAACTAACTTAGATTATAAAACTAAAACAAATATTCTTTATAAAGATCCTGAATGGGGACCAATGGATATTAAATTAGCAGGAAGTTATGGAGTTAAGATTACAAACCCAGTTAACTTATTAACTAATGTTAATAGCAATGCTGATCAATTCTATTTCTCGGATTTAAAAGATCAAATAGATGAATATATCAGTAAGGAATTGATGGATGAAATGAATTCATTCAATGTATCATTTGATTCAATTCCAGGAAAGATGGATGAAGCAACTGCTAAGATACTTGAAGACATCAATAAAGATACTGATTCTTTAGGATTATCTGTAACTCGTGTAGTAATAGGACAAGTTGATGTACCTGAAGAAATTAAGAAAGCAATGCATGAGAGAACAGGAATCAAGATGAAAGCTACAAGTGTTGATGCTGAACAAGCTGATGTATATGCTAAGCTTAATACTGCAGAAGCTATTAAAGATATGGCTAACAATCCAGGTAACAATGGTGGAGCAACTATCATGGGAATGAACCTTGGTAATACAATGGCAGGAATGATCAACAATAACATCAATCCTAACGGAAACAATAATAATAATAACAATCAATAAAAGAGTTTTTACAACTCTTTTTTTGTTGTATAATTAAATTGTAATAAGTCTTATTTATAAGGAGAGAGATATGAATTTTTTAATAGCGGCTATCCTTACATATCCTGCATCTTTATTTATAGAATTAAAAAACGTTAGAGATATTGTACAAGATGCAGCAAAGGAAGGATATAAAATTAATTTAGATTATTTTAGAAGAAATTCTGAAGATGAAAACAAAACTAGTAAACTTATCAAATATATTCCTTTTATAAATGTAATAGTTTCCCTTAGTAAGAACTTAAATTATTTATTTAATAGAACACAAGAATTTGAAATGATGAGAGTATATGGTGCATTTGATAGGATGACTAAAGAAGAAGAGGAATATTATAAAGATAATCCAAATTTTATAAGAGCACTTAATATAGCGTCTAAAAGCGAGAAAGAATTTTTTAATAAGGAGTATGAAATGATTATACCTAAACATGTAAAGAAATCTGACAATTTACAAGAAGATTTACTTAATTTAAATGAAGAAATAGATGAGCATGATATAATTATGATAGAAAAAGATAAGACATGGATTAGAAAAGTAACGATAGATGAAGTAATAGATACTCTTGATAAAGATGAATTGGAAGAGCTTAAAAATAACTTAGTAATGTTTAGAGATTGGGATAAGCTCTTCAATGAAAAAGTTGAAGGAGAGTATACAGTTAGTGCTTCTAAAAATAAGATTTTAAAGTTTAGATTTAAAAGTAAAACTTGATTTTATAGAACATTTGTGCTATAATATATGCACATCTTGAGTGATAATCACAAATAAGGAGTGAATGATTTATGGAAATATATCTTGCAGGAGTAGTTGCCAGTGCTTTATTGAATACTAGATACAATAGTACAGTATTTAAAAAGTTAGCAGAACAAGGATATACAATTAAAAGAGAAAATATATGTAAATATAAAGAAGTAGTTGGAGATAGATTCTTCCCACTAGCTCATTTAACTTCATGGCTTGGTGCTATGTATGGATTTGTTCATGGTGGAACTAAAGTTAGATCAGCTACATCTAAGCCTGATAAAAAGTCAGATACAAATTTACTTACTAGATTAAAAGCAGCAGGTGCTGTTACTGAATTATCTGATGAACAAAAAGCTATTATTAAAATGAAACAACAACAACATAAAGATATTAGAAAAACAGTTACTTGGTGGAGAATAAGAGAAAAATTTGGTTTTCCTGCTGTAAGTGAAAGAGTAAAAGCAAGACTTGCTTCTAATGCATCATCTGGATCTGGAACAGTACAACAAGCTGCTCCACAAGCACAGAATACTGGTGCTAGACAAACTGGTCAACCACAACAACAAAGAACACAACAACCAGTTCAGCAAAGACAAGCTCAACCTCAAAGACCACAACAACCAGTTCAACAAAGACAAGCTCAAGTTCAAAGACCACAACAGCCTACACAACAACGTCCAGTACAACAAAACCAACCACAACAAACACCACGTAAATGGCAAAGATTCCAAGAAGGACAAAGACAACAACAACTAAGTGATATTGATAGACAAATAGCAGAACTTAGAAGACAAAGAGCACAATTAGTAGCTGCAGAAGCTTTACAAAGAGTTGATGGAGATACTGAGGCACTTCTAAATGCTTTAGGTCTTGGCGATGTAGACACATATAATAGACAGGCGCAAAATAAACCTGTAACAGGAAAAGGAAGTAGATAAGCGAAAGCTTATCTTTTTTTTGTGAAAAAAAGTGCAACTTATCTAATAATAAAACTATTTTTATGTTATACTATTGTAGGATGCTTATGAAGATAGAAAAAATATTTATACCAATTTTATTTATTTTATTATTTGTACTTATGATCTTTGCACCTTACAAAGATTCTTTTACCATGGATGGAAGTTTGTATATTAATGAAGTTATGGCTTCTAATAAGACTACAATTGCATCTTCAAGTGGTAAATACTTTGATTATATAGAACTTTATAACGGAAATGATTACGATATTAATCTTGAAGGATATTATCTTACAGATGATTATAGTAATTCAAAGAAATTTAGATTTCCTAATAAGACTATTAAAGCACATGAGTATATGATTATTTATGCTAGTGGACTTAAAGTAGAAAATACTGATGAGATGCATGTTAATTTTAAAATTAGTTCTAAAGGAGAAACATTAATACTTTTCGATACAAATAACAATGTACTTAGCAAGATAACAGTAAATCCAATGCCTAGTGATATATCATATGGATATAATGGTACTGAATATGTATATTACTATAATGGAACCCCAGGTAAAGAAAATACTGGTAAATATTCAAAAGAACCAATTAAGTCTGCTACTAGCGATGTAGAAATTAAATTTAACGAATATATTATTAATAACGTAAGTAGCATAAAAAATAGTGAAAACAAGTATTATAGTATTATCGAACTATATAATGCTGGTAAGAAAGATGTTAATTTAGATGGATACTATTTAACTGATGATGAGACTAATTTAACTAAATATACATTTAAAGATACAGTTATTAAGAGTGATGATTATTTAGTTTTATATGCATCAGGATTAGATAAGAAAATTAATGATGAGATTCATTTAAATATTAAGTTAGAAAATAAAGATAAGACTTTGATACTTTCTAATCAAAATAAAAAGATGATAGATAAGATTAAACTTACTGAATCATCTAGAAATATCATATATGGTAAATATGGTAATAACTGGTATATGTATACTAAAGGATCATTTGGAAAAGCTAATTCTAATGATTATATAGATGGAAAGATTGTTAAAGAAGTTATTATCAATGAAGTAGCTGCTTCATCTCCTGAAGCAATAGAAATAAAAAATATAACAGATAATACAATTAATTTAAGTAATTATACTATGAGTGATAAATCAGGTAAGACATATAAGTTTGGTAATGTTAATATAGGACCTCATAGTTGTTTATCATTTGCTGCAAGTAAATTAAAATTCTCTATAGGAATGCTTGATGAAGTTATTACTTTATATAAAGATGGAATAGTAGTAGATACTATGGAAGTACATAAACTTAAAAATGGTGTAAGTACTGGATACAACGATAAGAATGAAAAAGTATTCTTTAAGGCTACTACATTTGGTAAAGAAAATAGTAAATCATATTATTTAGGTTATGCTAAAGAGCCAGAGTTCTCTCAAGATGGAGGATATGTTAAATCTGGAACTAAGATAGAACTTAAGAGTGATGAAGGAAGTAAGATTTACTATACTACTGATGGAAGTTTTCCAAGTAAAAATTCTAAACTATATACTGGCCCAATATCAATAAGTAAGAATACAGTTATTAAAGCAATTGCATACAAAGATAAATATATTGAATCAGATATAGTATCTAGAACATTCTTAACTGGTAGAAAACATGATTTAGCAGTAGTATCCATTTCTACTAATAATGATAGTTTATATGGAAGCAATGGACTATTTACTAATTATACAAGTATTTTATATAAGAAGATAAGCTTAGAGTTTTATGAAAATGATGGAAGTTATGGAACTAGTTTCTTAGGTGATGTTAAATTATCTGGAAATGTTGGAGGAAGCCGTGATAAAGCTCAAAAAGCTATGACTGTATATTTAAGGAAAGCTTATGGAAATAATACAGTTATATATCCATTCTTCGAAAATAATGATTTACTTGATTATTCATCACTTCTATTTAGAAATGGTGGAGAAGACTACTTAGATATACATATCTTTGATGCAGCACTTCAAAGAGTACTTAAAGGACAAATGGATCTAGATATGCAAGATTATAGACCTGTAGTAATGTATATTAATGGTAGTTATCAAGGAATTTATAATTTACGTGATAAATTAAATAGTGATTATGCAGTTAACAAATTTGGTGCAGATAAAGATACATTAAATGTTATTAAATATAGAACTCCTACTAAAGGAAGTTATGCTGATTTCCAAAAATTACTTAACTATATAGATTCACACGATGTTACTAATCCTAAAGTATATGAGTATTTAAAAACTCAAATAGACATGCAAGAGTTATGTAATTACTGGATAGCACAATCTTACTATGGTAATACTGATCTTGGTAATATCAAGTACTGGAAGGATGCTAAAGGTAAATGGAGATTCATGTTCTACGATATAGACTGGTCTTTATACTACACACAAAAGCCATTTAACTATCCAATAAATAATGTTCAAGTACCTGCGGTTACTTATGTAGGGTCAGTTATCAATATGACTAGAGCACTATATAAGAATCCAGAATTTAGAAAACTTTATCTAAGTAGTCTTGGATATCATTTAAAGAATACATTTAAGCCTTCTAGAGTAAATAAAATAATTGATGAACTTGCTAAAGAAATAGAAAAAGAAGTTCCGTATCATAATAATAGATGGGCAGGAACAAACTCTACGATGTATAGTGAATCAAGATGGAGAAATAACGTGGAGAACTTAAAGAATAAAAATAAGACTAGATATAATTATGTAGTAAGTAATATTAGATCAATCCCTATGTCTAATAATGAATACAATAAATATTTTGGTGGTTTGAAATGAAAAAATGGGTAATTATATTATTATTTATAATAGTCATAATCTTAGCATTTATATTTAATAATAATAGAGATTATATAAGAACTGATAAATTATATATAAATGAAGTTATGTCTAAGAATTCATCTACTATAATGGATGATTATTCAGAGTATAGCGATTATATAGAATTATATAATGGATATGACTACGATATTAATTTGGAAGGATACCATTTATCTGATAGGGAATTTGATGTAGATAAATGGAAGTTTCCAAGTATAACTATTAAGAAAAAAAGTTACTTAATAGTATACGCATCAGGTAAGAATAAATGTGATATAGAAAAGAATATATGTCATACTAATTTTAAATTGAGTAGTTTAGGAGAAGATCTTACATTGACTGATCCTACTGGCAATATAATTAGTCATGTAGAGTTTGGTGAGATGCAAGAAGATGTCTCTTATAGCTATAATGGAAAAGAATACGTATATACAAGTATTCCTACTCCAAATAAAGAGAATAAAATAAAAGAAGCTAAACCAAAGAATCTTATAAAAGAAAATAAATTAATAATTAATGAGTATATGACTCATAATAAGACCATAGGATACTTATCCGATGGAGGATATTATGACTTTATAGAGTTATATAATCCTAGTGATAAAGAAGTTAATATGAATGGTTTATATTTATCTGATAATAAGAATAAACTTACTAAGTTTGCTCTTCCAAACAAGGTAGTAAAACCAAAAGAATATGTAGTTGTATATCTAACTGGAGATACTAAAGTAGATGGTGTAATATCAGCAAACTTTGGTTTATCTGATGATGATATAGCAATTTACTTATCTAATGGTGAAACTGTATTTGAAGAGTTACCACTACAAATTCTAAAAGATAATATAAGTTATGGATTAAAAGATGATAAATGGTATTATTTTATTACTCCAACACCTGGTAAAGTAAATAATACTAAGGCATATGAAAAGATGCCTTAGAAAGGAATAGATATGGAAGTATTAAAAACATTTAGACATGAATTTAAATACGTACTGCCATATGGTGATTCATTAAAATTAAGAACTAAACTAAATGATTTATTAGAACTTGATAGAGGAGGGCCTTACGTAGTAAGAAGTTTATACTTCGATAGTGTAGATGATGATGATTATTACGATAAACAAGGTGGAGAAATCAACAGGAAAAAGATAAGACTTAGAACTTACGATTCTTCTGGTAAAGTATGTAAGCTCGAATGCAAAGCTAAATACGATATACACCAGCTTAAGAGTTCTCTTCTTATCGATAAGAATGATGCTATCAAATTAATAAATGGTGATTATAGTTTTCTTCTTGATATAGATAATGATGTAGCTCACGAAATATATTTGATTATGAGAGAAGGTCATTATAAACCTAAAGTTATAATCGAATACGAAAGAGCTGCATATATAGCACCAGGAAGTAGTACTAGAATAACATTTGACTTCAATATTAAAGAGAGTCACGATTTTGATAAGTTCTTTACAGACGACATTAATTATGTCGATTGTACAGATATAAAAGATATAGTTCTAGAAGTGAAGTTTGATCGTTTCTTAGAACCTTATATCGGAAGTGTAATAAACGATTTTACTTCAAGATTTCAATCAGTAAGTAAATATGTAATGGGAAGGAATATTTAAATATGAAAAAGATTTTAGAAGCATTAACAGAAATGCAAGTAAAGATGCCTATTCAAACAGTATTAATAGTACTTTTAATAGCATTTATCGTGTCATTAATTATTTATTTGACATACAAACATACTTATAGTGGAGTACTTTATAATCCTAGATTTAATGTATCTCTTATTATGATTACAATGATTACGACAATTGTAATGGTAGTTATTGGTAGTAACATTAGCGTATCACTAGGAATGGTCGGAGCATTATCAATTATTCGTTTTAGAACAGCAGTTAAAGATCCTAGAGATACAGCATTCATATTCTGGTGCGTAGTATCAGGACTTGCTTGTGGAACTCAAAACTACACAATAGTAGTTGCAGGTTCTCTAGTAATATGTGCAATATTATTCTTATTTAAGAAAACTGTACAAAAGAATGGTCGTTATGTATTAGTTGTTAAAGGTTATGATTTAAATACATCTAAAGTAGAAGATGTTATAGCTAAAGAAACTAAAGCATACGATTGTAAGGGAAGATATATTAAGAACGAAGACTACGAATTAATATATGATATAAAATTTGGGAAGAAAAAAGAAGAAAGTATTATTAAAGCATTAAAACAAGTAGAAGGGGTAAATACTATAAATATAATTCAAAGTAATACAGATACTATGGGATAAAAATTATTTCATTTTCTAGAATTTTATGATATAAGTATAAAAGGTGATTGATGTGAAGAGTGATGAAACAAAAAAAGTTTCTTCTACAAATGAAGAAATTACTAGCGAAATAGACAATCTAAATGAATCAACTTCTCATAGCGATGATGATTATAGCATAGAAGAAATACTTACAATGGAAGATACTTCTATTAAGAAACCTACAAAAGAAAAAAAGAAAAAAGAAGATAAAGAAACAAAAGAGAATAAGAAGAAAGAAAAGAGAACTCTAAGAAAGGGTGAACTTATATTTATCTTAGCAAATATCTTTGTCATCTTCTGTATAATTGGTTTTTATGGGTATCGTGCATATTATTTCTATAAGCGTGAGAATATAGATATAGTTAAGACAACTCCTTTAGTTGATGTAGTAACTGCTAGAAAAAATCTAGCAATAGCAGGAGATGGACTATATCAAGACGAAAAAGATGAAAAATTGTTCTATTATAAAGGAAAGAATGTTAATAATAATGTATTATTCCAAGGAAGAATGTGGAGAATAGTCGATATAAATAAAGATAATATTAAACTAATTGCTAGTGAAAATGTATCTAGTATTGTTTATGGTCTTAATAATACATATGATAAGTCAGTAATAAAAACATGGCTTAAAGACTATACTAATTCATTCCAGGATCCTGAAACTAACTTAGTTAAATCTAAATGGTGTAGTGATAAAGTAGACGTAAATGATTATAAATGTGAAAAGACTTTAGAAGATTACGTTGGACTTCTATCCATTGAAGATTATCTAAGAGCAGGTGGAAGTAATAGTTATTTACCATTAGATGATTACTGGTGGACTATTAACTACGATAATGAAAAATATGGATATTATGTAAATGATAAAGGTCAAATAAATAATAATGCTGGAGATAAAGGTAATTATTTTAGCTTTGGTGTTAGACCTGTAATAACTATACCTAGAGATGTATTATATAAAAGTGGAGATGGTACTACTAGAAAACCTTATATAGTAGGTACACTTAAGAATGTAGTACTTCACGATAATTATGTAGGTAACTATGTAATGTACAATGATATGTTATTTAGAATTATTAAAGCAGACGAAACTGGTACTGAAATGATACTTGATTCTGTTTTAGATAAGAAGTCTACATTTACTAATATTAATACTACATTAAGTAAGAATTTCTTAAATAAATTTGATACTAAAGAACTTGTAAAGATGAACTTTAGTATTAATAATTATTCATATAATAATAAGTACAATTATAAAGAAGTATATAGTAAATCTTCAGGATATGTAAGAATACCATCTATTGGAGATTATTATACAGTAGGAAGTAGTACATACTGGGTTAATAATATTTATGATAGTAGTTTAGGACTTTATTATACTATTCAAGAGAACAACACATATTTTAGTGATCTTAAAACTAATAGTAATAATATTAAACCTATAATTAAAGTTAATCCTGATGTAATTGTAGAAAGTGGTAGTGGAACATTATCTAGTCCATTTATAATAGGGGGTACTAATGAAGAAACTAATAAGTAAAAAAGTTGAAAATTTAGAAGGAACTAAAGAGAAAAAAGAAAAGAAAAAATTAAGCTGGATGGTTAAATTCTTTATATTAGTAGATATTGTTATAGTAGGATGTTTCATATTTGTATATGGTCCTAGTGACTATGCTAAAGTACAGTGGATTACTACTGCAATGACTACTGCTAATCATAGATATTTAGCTAATGTATTCTATTCTGAAAATACTATTAAAGAAGTAATGGAAGAAAATACTATAATAGAAATAGATGAAGATACTAATGTCGATGATATAGTAGTAGGTGGAGATGTAGATATAAAGAGTTATACATCAGTATATGAAAAAGAAATACTAGAACATAATCCAGAAGATCCATATAAGTTAATCAAACTTAAACATGGAGAATTCGATGTATATATAGTTGCTATATATGATCCAAAAAGAATAGAAGCAGCATATGCTACTCCTATTGGAAGAGGACAAATAGTATCAGATATATCTAAAGCAAATAAAGCTAAAGTAGCTATTAATGGTGGAGGTTACTCTTGGGCTAATGGTAGACCTTTAGGAGTAGTTATTCACGATGGTAAACTAATATCTTCATCAGATTATAAAGCACATGTAACTGCTGGATTTAATAAAGATGGAGTACTAGTAATAGGAAGAATGAATGCTAGTGATGCTGCTAAGAAAAACTTAAAAGAAGCACTAAGTTTTGGACCAGTATTAATAGCAAATGGTAAAGCTACACAATTCAAAGGTAATGGGGGATCAGGACAAAATCCTAGAACAGCTATTGCTCAAAGAAGAGATGGAGTAGTACTATTCATGGTAGTAGATGGTTATAGCCGTGGACTTTCATGGAAAGGACGTGGAGGAGTTTACTATCAAGATATGATTAAGATATTACAAAGATATGGTGCATACAATGCTGTTAATATGGATGGTGGATCATCATCTACACTTGTAATCAACAATAGATTAGTAAATAATCCATGTGAACCTCAAAAAGAAGGTCAAGACTTTGTAAGATCTGCTTGGATATTAAAATAAAAAAGTTGTTTAATAACAACTTTTTTAATACGTTTATAATCGAACATTAGTTGCGTATTGTTAGTATAATTTTCTCTTTATATAATAGAATTGAAAATAACTTTATAATATTATTGGAGGTATTAATGGAATATATTAATAGGTGTGATATTTGTGGTAAGATTTCTGTTTATTCTGATACAGACATCAGAAATAATGAAATACATGCAAAAAATGCTAATAGAGCAACACTAGTAGCAGGACTTAATGCGCTTGCAGGTACTAGATATGATATGTACGAACAAAATAAAGAAGCAAGCATAGAAAATAGTAAAATTAAAGATTTATCAGTTTGTCCTAATTGTGGCTCTAGAAGTAGAACTATAGTTACTCCAGCATTTGCAAGATATCATAGTCAACATGATGGAAAATACAATGAAGAAGAACTAATAAAAGAAGCATATAAGTATCTAGAAAAAAGCAGTTACGAAGATGCTAGTTCTTTTGCTCGAGTAGTTTTATCTATAGATTCAAGTAATTATGATGCGCACAAGATATGTTTGTTGTCTAAGTTTAAAAAAAATGATATAAAAGAGCTTTCTTCTTTATCTATTCCTTTATATAAAGATCAGTTCTTTATTAATTCTATGAAATATGCAAATGGTAAAGATAAAGAAATACTGCTAGAGTTGAATAAAAATAATAAAGATTCAATTTATGAAAAAGGAATATCACTAATTGAAAAAGGTGATACCTATAATTTAAATGAAGGCATAAGACATCTTGAAGAACTTGGAGATTACAAAGATAGTAGAAATAAAATAGTAGAAGCAAGAGTAGAGCTTAATCGAATTGAGTCTCAAAAAAAACTTGAAGAAGAAGAAAAAATAAAAAAAGAAAAAGCTGAACAAAAGAAAAAGACTACCAAAACATTCTTAATTGCATGTGGAATTGTACTTGTTGTTGGAATAATTATTTTTGTTGTTAATACGATTAAAAATAATATTGAAGAAAAGGAAAGAATTGAAAATCGACCAAATAAATATTTAGATAATAGTTCATGGATTTGTGATAGCACATCAGAAGAAGAAAAAGGAAGAATAAGTTTAAATTTTGATGATTATGATGGAGTAACGGGAGTTACATATGATGAAAATGGTAATATAAATTCGAACGATTATTTTTCTGGAACAAATTATAAATCATCTGATACAAAAGTAATAAATGAAAAAGGTGTATATTTAAATCATGGTGAAAGTAATTTCATCTATTATTGTTATGACACTGACAAGAAGACATATTCTTCTTCTGGTAGTGGCAAAAAAATTGATTATTATTGGTGTACCAAACATTATTATTATACTTTTGATTATAACAATAGCACTCCTAATGATTTAACTTTATATGCTGGAAAACTAAAATTTGAATGTAAAAAAAATAAATAAAAAAACCTTATATTAAGGTTTTTTTTATATGTATTTATATAATTTAATTATTAGGTTATCACTTTTAGTATTCTTAACTGTCTCTATATATTTAAATTTACCAATTCTTCTAATAGAGAAGGTATCACCTGGACTTATAGTCTTTGATGTCTCTTTTAATAGTTCATAATTATATATAATAGCTTTATCTTTAATTAAGTCTTTAATACTATCTCTATTAGTATGTATTACTCTAGATATTACAGTATCTATTCTAAGACTAGAAGTAATTACAGTGAATTCTTCATAATTATGAGTATAGTCTTTTAAATAATCTATAGGTAATTCTTCTAGCTCTATATTAGTATTTCCTACTTTTTTAAAATCAGTTTCAAATGTATTTCTTATAATAGCAAGTACATATATATAATAATTATCATTATCTATTATGATATCTCCAAATAGACCTATATCTAGTTTTAAACTATATAGAGAGCCTAATATATCTTGATGTCTTAATTCTTTTTTTGATTTAATTCTATAGAGAAGAACTTCTGGTTCTTCTTTTTTATATAGAATATTTCTCTCTGAATCTATATATGGCTTATATATAAAATAACTATTCTTTTTTAAATGATTAGTTACTTCTTTAAGTTCTCTTGGATCTAGAAAGAAAGTATTACCAAAATTATTAAGTTTATTTATGTTTTTTTCACATAAATACATAAAAATCACCAAGAATAGTATATCATACTCAAAAATATGATAAAATATTGAAGTGGGGTAATTTCTATGGAAGAAAGATATAAAGAAATTGAGAAGAGCATAATCAAGAAGTTTAGAAAAGACATCTGGGGTAAGTTTGTTAAAGCAGTAATAGATTATAAACTTATTGATGAAGGCGATAAAGTAATGGTGTGTATATCTGGTGGTAAAGATTCAATGCTACTTGCAAAATGTATAGAGGAACTAACTAGACATGGCAAAGTACATTTTGAAGCTAAATATGTTTGTATGAATCCAGGTTATAGTGAAGCTAATAGAAAGTTAATTCTTAGTAATGCTAAAACACTTAATATTGATTTAGAGATGTTTGATAGTGAAATATTCGATATAGTATACAAAGATGAAGGGAAGAGCCCTTGCTATTTATGTGCTAGAATGCGAAGAGGACACTTGTATGCTAAAGCTAAAGAATTAGGATGTAATAAGATTGCTCTTGGTCATCACTTTGATGATGTTATAGAGACAACACTTCTATCTATGTTCTATGGTAGTGAATTTAAAACTATGATGCCTAAACTTCACAGTACTAACTTTAAAGGAATAGATTTAATTAGACCTATGTACTTAGTAAGAGAAGAAAGTGTTATTGCATGGGCTAAATATAATAATTTAACTTTTTTAAACTGTGCTTGTAAGTTTACTGAAAGAAATCAGAATATAGAAGAGAATGAAAGTAAGAGAAAAGAAGTTAAATATATAATTAAGGAACTAAAAAAATACAATGAAGATATAGATTACAATATCTTTAAGAGTACTGATAACGTTAATTTAAACTGTATACTTGGTACTAAGAAAGATGGAGTATATAAGAGTTTCTTAGATGATTATGATAAAGAGGAGTAAGAAGTATGGATGTTATTGAAAAAGACCCTGGCTTTTACAAATATTTTGCAAAACCAATAATTACATTTTTAATGAGAGTAATATTTAATCCTAGATATATAGGAGTAGAAAATATACCTAAAAAGGGTAGAGTAGTTCTAGCTGGAAATCATACTAATAATATAGATTGTTGGCTTATAATAGCATCTACTAGAAGATGTGTACACTTTTTAGCTAAAGATTCTCTATACAAAGGAATTAAGAAACCTTTATTTAAGAATATGGGTATTATTCCAGTTAATAGAAAGATACATGATAAAGATTCTTTACTGACTGCTAAGAAGTTCTTAAATAAAGAAATGACTATTGGAATATTCCCTGAAGGAACTATCAATAGGACTGATGATACTATAATGCCATTTAAAATTGGAGCTGTTAAGATGAGTCATGATACTGATTCTATGATTGTACCATTCGTTATTAAAGGTAAGTATAAACCATTCTTTAATAACCTAAGAATAATTTATTTTAAGCCAATTTATGCAAAAGATGATATACTAGATAATGAGAACGAAAAATTAATGAATATAATTAAAAAGAATTTAGAAGATGAAGAGGTATAATTATGGGAATATTAAGTTTATTTGGTATTAAATCGAAACCAAAAGCACCATGGGAAAAGTATTATAAGAATAATGAAACTAAATTAGAGATTCCTAATACAACTATATATGGATATTTAAAAGAGACTGCTCAAAATCATATGGATGCTATTGCACTTGAATATATGGGTAATACAATTACTTATAGAGAATTCTTAAAGCAAATAGATATTTGTTCTAGAGCATTTAGAAGTCAAGGAATTAGAAAAGGAGATATAGTTACTATATGTATGCCTAATACTCCAGAAGGATTAATAAGTTTCTATGCAATAAATAGAATAGGTGCTATAGCTAATATGATTCACCCTCTATCAAGTGAGCAAGAAATTAAGAATTACTTAATATCTACTAAGAGTGTTATGCTTGTAATGATAGATATATGCTATGAAAAAGTAGCTGGAGTTATAAAAGAGACAGATGTATATAAGACTATAATTGTATCTGCTGGATCATCTCTTAAAATATGGAAGAAGTTTGGATATTTAGCAACTAAGAGTTATAAGATTAAAAAGCCATACTTCAAAGGTGAGTACATGTTCTGGAGAGAGTTTATGGCTAGAGGTGTTTCATACAATGGTAGATATGAATTTGAATCTGGTAAAGATGAACCTGCTGTAATACTTCATAGTGGAGGAACTACTGGTACTCCTAAAGGAATAGTACTTGCAAATTCTAATTTTAATGCTATGGCTATACAAATTGGTAAGTTATTTACTAAATTAGAAGTAAATGATCATATACTTGCTATAATGCCAATTTTCCATGGATTTGGATTATCAGTTTCAATTTGTGCACCTTTAACTTTTGGATGTACTGTTTATCTAGTACCACAGTTTGATGCTAGAACATTCGATAAGTTATTAATTAGAACAAAACCAGCTGTAGTAGTAGGAGTTCCAACTCTTTATGAAGCTTTAATTAGTAAAGATAATAAGAAGTTACAATTATCACAAGTTAAATATATTATAAGTGGAGGAGATTCACTTACTCCAGAACTTGCTAATAAGATTAATAATTATTTAGATCTTAAAGGATGTAAGGCAAGAGTATCTCAAGGATATGGTATGACTGAGTCTACAGCAGCTACTGCTTTAGCTCTTGGTGAATACAACTTCCCAGGAAGTATTGGAATACCATTTCCAGGTAACTATATCAAAATATGCAAAGCACATACTCAAGAAGAAGCAGAATATGGAGAAACAGGAGAAATTTGCGTATGTGGTCCTACTGTAATGATGGGATACTTAGATAACGAAAAAGAAACTAATGAAGTTCTACAAATACATAAAGATGGTAACATGTGGCTTCATACAGGTGACATGGGATATATGAGAGAAGATGGAGTAATATTCTATCAAGCTAGATTAAAACGTATGATAATATCAAGTGGTTATAACGTATATCCATCTCAAATAGAGAACGTAATAGAATCTCATCCAGATGTACTAAAATGTACTGTTATTGGTATACCACATCCATACAAACAAGAAGTTGCTAAAGCAATAATCGTATTAAAAGATGGTAAGAGTCCAACTGGTGAAATTAAGAAAGAAATTAAAGATTTATGTATTAAGAATCTAGCAAGATACTCAATACCACATGACTTTGAATTTAGAAAATCACTTCCTAAGACACTAATAGGTAAAGTTGACTTAAAGAAATTACAAGAAGAAATTAGAGAAAAAGGTGAAGATGATGGCAAATAAGAAAAAACTACCTACAACGGGATTTAAAATATTTAGAGCAATTCTAGGACCTATATTTAAATTTTGGTATAGACCTACAATAATTAATAGTGAAGTTGTACCTAAAGAAGGACCTGTAATGATTTGTGCTGATCATATTCATCTATTTGATCAGTGCGGTATAATAATCTCAAATAAAAGAGTAATACATTATATGGCAAAGAAAGAATACTGGGATAGTTGGAAGACTAGATGGTTCTTTAATGCAGCTGGATGTATTCCAGTAAATAGACAAATACATGATGAAGAAGCTAAAAGTGCTGCACTAGATGTACTAAATAATGGTGGGGTAATAGGAATATTTCCTGAAGGAACAAGAAACAAAACTAAAGAGTTCTTATTACCATTCAAGTTTGGAGCTGTATCTATGGCTAAAAAGACTGATGCTACCATAGTTCCAGTAGGAATTACAGGAACATATAAATTTAGAACTAAAAACTTGATGGTTAGATATGGTGAACCTTTTAAGGTAGGAGATATGTCTCTAGAAGAAGCAAATGAAAAACTAAGAGATAGTATCGGTAAATTAATGCGTAAGAACCAGTTAGAGCAAAGAAAGAAAAGAAGAAATTTAGATTAAAAAAAGGCTGTATCAAACGATACAGTCTTTTTATTGATTATTTTGTTGTACAGGTTGTTCATTAACTACTGGTGCTTGAACTTGTGTAACAGGTGCAGTATTTTGTACCGGTGTTGTAACTACTTGAGGTGTTTGAACTTGTACAGGTTGCTGTACAGGAACTTGTTGTACTTGTACTGGCTGTTGTACTGGAGCTTGTTGAGTCATTGGTTGCTGTGCTACAGGTTGATCTAAAGGTTGAGGCTGTGGTGCAGGTTGCTGTGCTACTTGCTGTACTTGCTGTTGTACTGGTTCTGGTTTAGGAGCAACACTAGCGTTTACTACTGGACCAACAGATATTATATTTCTATCAATTGCATCTTGTCTCATCATACTAGTAGCAGCTTTATCAACTTTACCAACGTTACTATTAACACCTAATTGATTATTGATATTCATATATCCAGTTTGTTCTGATACTGATCTGTCTATCTGCTGCATTTGTGGAGCAACTTCTCCTCTTAACATCTTCTGTTTTTCATTAGCAACATATTCAGCTTGTTTAATCAAGTCGTCATATTCAAGATTTTCACTTTGAATTGTGTCAGCCTCAAGAGAATAGTTAAGTAAAAATCCAAAACATACAACTGATATTTCTATTACTAGAGATACATATAAAACCATATCTGCAATAGTAAGTGTATTATCAAGAGTTGAGAATGCTTCCATAGTATTATATACATTTGGTATTATATCTATCATTTCTGATTTAATCATAACCCATATATTAGAAACAAATGTTGCAAATACTGCTAAATAACCAATTATTTTTAATATTTTACACAACTTATTATTTGGATTTAATAAACTAAGTAATGATAGTGGAAGTACGTATAGATAACTTGAACTTATAAATCCTGCTATACCTCCAGCAGTAGTTTCAAGTATAGTTCCATGAGTAGAAAATCCATTTATATTTAATGCATCAAAATTAGCAAATATTGATGCAAGAGTACCAACTATAATCCAAAAAGGAACAACTCTTATTACGTATCCTGGATCATTCTTTTGAAGCTTGATACTGCATATTACCATCGTAATAAAACCAGTTATATTGTTTATTACAAAGATTTTTGGAAATTCACTAAGGAATATTGCTTGATTAGTACCTCCAAATAAAAGAGTTAATACATACCATAAAAAAATTACAAAAAACGCTATCGTATATCCTAGCGTAACTTTTTTTAACATAATGCACCTCTATTCTTTTATATCCTATTTAAATATACTATATATTTATAAGTTTTACAATTTATTTATTTATGTTATAATGTCAAAAGGTGATTAATTTTATGAAAATTAAATATAATTTAATTCATACAGACAAGAATTGCAAAGCAAGACTTGGTACTATAGATACTAATTATGGAACAGTAGAAACACCTATGTTTATGCCTGTTGGTACAAGAGCAACTGTAAAGATGCTTACTCCAGACGAATTATATGAGGCTCATGCTGGTGTTATTCTATCTAATACGTATCATTTGTGGTTACGTCCTGGTGAAGACTTGATAGATAAAGCTGGTGGCCTACATAAGTTTATGAACTATAAAGGACCTATTTTAACTGACTCTGGAGGATTCCAAGTATTCTCACTTGCTAAACCTAAAGATATAAGTGAAGAAGGAGTTAAGTTTAAGAGTCACATAGATGGAGCTAAACTATTCTTAACTCCAGAGAAGAGTATGGAAATTCAAAATAAACTAGATAGTGATATTGCTATGTGTTTCGATGAATGTCCTCCTGCATCTGCAACACCAGAATACATGAAGAAGAGTATCGAAAGAACTGTTAGATGGGCAGAAAGATGCAAGAAGTCATTTAACAATCCTAGACAAAGTTTATTTGGTATTGTTCAAGGTGGACCATATGAAGATCTTAGAAGATGGTCTGCAATAGAGACTGTTAAACTAGATTTTGATGGTTATGGTATCGGTGGAGTAGCTAACGATGGTGAATCTAAAGAAGATATGTATAAAGCAGTAGACTATAGTATTCCTTACTTACCACTAGATAAACCTAGATACTTGATGGGAGTAGGAGAGCCAGAAGACTTACTCGAAGGAATAGAGCGCGGTGTAGATATGTTTGACTGTGTTCTATCAACAAGAATTGCAAGACATGGTAATGCATTTACAAGAGAAGGTAAGATTAACTTAAAAAATCTTAAATGGAGAGAAGACTTTACTCCAATTGAAGAAGATTGTGACTGTTATACATGTAAGAACTTTACTAAAGCATATATAAGACACTTAATGACAGTAGATGAAGGACTAGGCCCTAGATTACTATCAATACATAATACAAGATTTTTAATAAAGATGATGGAAGAAGTAAGAGAAGCAATAAAAAAAGATAATTACTTATCTTATAAAGAAGAATTCTTATCTAAATATAAGAGAAAGAAATAATATATGGATAAGAATGATAAAAAAATAAAAGTATTAGTATTATTATCTACAATATTAATAATAGTACTTGGATTATATTTTACTTACGAAATATTTTTAAATAGTTAAAAAAAGAAACTACTTATAAGTTTCTTTTTTAATTTGATCTAAATTGTAATTCATAATAGTGAAGTAATCATCACCATTATCTCTTTCTTCAGTAGTAATATTATCAGCACGCTTAAGAACTAATTCTTTAACATTCGTATTGTTTTCTAGTATTGTTTGTGCTTCTTTAGATGGTGCTATATTTTCTAAGCTATATATATAACTTATTCTTCCATTGCTTATCATTTCATTTACTTCTACAAGTGTCTTATCTATAGCAGTATTATCATCATCTAAACTTATTACATTAGATCCATATGTCTTCAAATAATTAAGTGTCTTAGTAGAAGTAACTATTGTCTTACTTGAAGCATTTTCAGCAGTAAGTTTAATATCAGCATCAAGTTCTGATAACTTAAGTGATAACTCATCGTAATTATCTTCTATTTCTTTTACTAGATAGTTACTATTGATATATTGTGTTAATCCAATCTTAATATTTTGAGCTAGCATTATTAAGTTTGGTGGATATAGCCATAATTCTTCTAAATAATCAGGACTCATTCCATGAGATGCATCTATTATTAATAATCCTTTTTTCTTATTTAATAATTTAACTGCTATATCTTTATCATTACCATATCCTAAATATATAAATAAGTTTTCTTTACTGAAATCTTCAATCATCTTATCGTTTATTTCATATTTAGTTATATCTGTTCCATCTGGATACATAGATTTAACCAGTGAATGATCTCCATATAGATATTTAGTTACATATTCAAGTGCATAATTAGTTGTAACTATATTTATATCATCCATATTATCTATTTTAAATAGTGAACATCCACTAAGTAATAGGCTTCCTATAATTATTAATGCTAAATATTTAATACTCTTCATTTTATTTCTCCTTTATTGGTACAGGATCATATCCACTTTTTTTATTAAATGGATTACACCTTAATATTCTTTTAATTGATAGATAACTTCCTTTAATACTCCCATATTCATTTATAGCTTCTATAGCATAATTAGAACATGTAGGAATAAACTTACAATAGATGTGAGATCTAAATGGTATTTTTTGATAAAGTTTTATTATTTTTATTAAAATATGCTTCATGTCCCACCTGTATCTACCATAATTATTATATTATTAAATAATTGTTTTATCAATATCATATCAAGTAAAAATATGTTATAATCTATATGGTGATATAAATGGAAGAGCTTTTTAAGAAATTAAATATAGAACCTAAAGAAATGAAATATTATACTACTGCATTTCAACATTCTAGTTATGTAAATGAAAATCATTTAAAGTCTGATTATGAAAGATTAGAGTTTTTAGGTGATGCCGTACTAGAACTTGCTATGAGTGAATACTTATATAAAAATTTAAATGTTAAAGAGGGAGATATGACTAAGTTAAGAGCTAGCTATGTATGTGAAAATGCTCTTTACGAATACTCTAAAGATTTAGAATTAAGTAATTATATAAAAGTAGGTCATGGTGAAGAAATAGATGGTGGTAGATTCAAAAAAGTAATCTTAGCTGATATATTTGAAGCTTTGATGGGAGCTATATATCTAGATTTAGGATTCGAAGTAGCTAAAAGAACTATATTAAATATTATCGTTCCATATGTAGAAGATCCTAAAGTAACATTCTTTAGTGATTATAAGAGTGCTCTTCAAGAATTTGTTCAAACAGAGCAGAGAAGCTTAGTATATGAACTAGTAGATGAATCAGGTCCAGCTCACAATAAGAGTTATACTGTAGTTGTAAAAGTAGACGATATAGAATATGGTAAAGGAACAGCTGGATCTAAAAAAGAAGCAGAACAAGAAGCAGCTAAAGATGCACTTGAAAAATTAGCTATAAGAAGTTGAATTATAAAAAATAGTTTGATATAATGTTTAGCGTATTTTCTTGATAAAAATATAAGAAAGAAAGGAGTTTTATTTTGAGTAAAATAAGAATTTTTGGTCTCGGTGGTTTAAATGAAACTGGTAAAAGCATGTATATTGTCGAAGTAGATAACAGTATATATGTATTTGATGCTGGATTAAAGTATTCAAATGAAACAATGCTAGGAGTAGATTATATACTACCAGACTACACATATATAAAAGAAAATAAAGATAAAATTAAAGGTATATTCTTAACTCATGGACATGAAAGTAATATGGGTGCTATGGCAGATATTTTATATGAGATGCCGGATTTACCTGTATATGCTACTAAATTTACTATGGAAGTTCTTAAAGAAGATTTAAGTGAAAGCGAAGTAGTAGCAACTAATCTTAAGGAGATTAGACCACACTCTAAATTAACATTTGGTAAAGAAGTAATATTCCCTGTAAGTGTTACACATTCGATTCCAGATGCTGTAGCATTCGTATTGTATACTGAAGATGGTGCTATAGTTTATACTGGTGACTTTACTTTCGATTCTACTGTACAAGGAGCATATAAGACAGATATTGGTAAACTTGCTTATGTTGGAAAACAAGGAGTACTTTGTTTACTATCTGAATCTATGTATGCAGAAAAGAAAGGACATACTTCACCAAATAATAGAGTTACTGGATTTATTAAAGATGTTTTACATCATACAGATAATAGAATTATTTGTACTATAATGACTGCACATATCTATAGAGTTCAAGAGATATTAAGCGAGGTATCTAAGACTCATAGAAATGTTGTTATTATGGGTAAAAATCTTCAAAATATTATTAATAAAGCAATAGATACAGGTTATATTACTTTTGATAAGAGTAGAATAGGAGACTTATCTAATCTTAATGATAAAGATGTAGTAGTACTTATTTCTGATGAGAAAGAAAGACCATTTATGAATCTAGAAAGAATTATTAAAGGATTCGATAAATATATTAAATTAAAAGATACAGATACTATCTTCTTAACTGAACCTCCATATGAAGGTATAGAAAGAAGAACTGCTCTTGTAATGGATGAGATAGCTAAGAAGGATGTTGAAGCTATATCACTAGATGCTAAAAAGCATTTACTTCACCATGCTTCAAGAGAAGACTTAATGTTAATGATTAACTTAATGAGTCCTAAATACTATTTCCCTGTTAAAGGAGAGTATCGTCATCAAGTAGCTAATGCTGAAATAGCAGAACGCTTAGGTATGCCTAAAGAAAATATCATACTTAAGTTAAATGGAGATGTAGCAACATTTATTGATGGAGAGTTGCAACAAGATCTATTTGAACATATTGAAACAGATGAAATATTAATAGATGGTAAGAGCCAAGGAGATATTGGTGACTTAGTACTTAAAGATAGAGAGATGCTTGGAGAAAATGGAATAGTAATAGTAAGTGCAACACTTGATAAGACAACTAAAGAAATGCTTGCTGGACCAGAGATATTAACAAGAGGATTTGTCTATGTTAAGGAAAGTGCTGAACTAATCGAAGAGACTGAACAGATCTGCAGAGAAGTAATCGAATCTAATATAGAGCTAGATAATCAAAAACTAGATTACAATAATATTAAAAATGAAATACGTGATAGATTAGGAAAATATTTCTATAGAGAAACTGAATGCAAACCTATGGTTATCACAGTTATTCAAGAAGTATAAAGTAGTACGATGTACTACTTTTTTATTAGGGGTTGACCTTTAATTTTAAAGTGTTATACTACTTTTGGAAGGAAGGCTTATGAGAGGATTTAAATTTTTTGTATCGGTTTTTGAAAAAGCCCTTAGATCCGATGATTCTTTTAGAATAAATAGATCTAATAAGGCTTTTAGTTTCTTCTCAAATGAATATCCAAATGACATTTCAAAAGATAATGAAGGGAACATACTTATGCGTGGTGCAGCTATTAGAAAATCGCTTATGGATGATGATAGCACTTCTTATAGAGCAGCTTCAAGAGTGATTAGAAAAGCATCAGCATCGTATGATTATTTTGCATGTGAGTATAGACAAAATACTCCAACCCAAGACGCCTTTGGAAACTTCATTTTGAATGACGAAATTGTTAAAGTAAAAACCAGATAGGAGCAAGATTATTCTTGCTTTTTCTTTTTATATGTTGACAAATATATGTTTGAGTGCTATATTATTTGCAAGTCGAGTGAGTATGCATAAGGAAACGAGCTGCATAAGGAGAAATCCTACACGTAATTACGGAGTCACTACTAATTTAGTAGTGGCTCTTTTTCTATCTACTCGGCTTATCATACATAAATTAAGTGAGTATGCATAAGTATATTACGAGCTGCATAGGGGAAACCTACACGTTTACACGGAGTCACTATTAACTTAGTTTCTTCGTGTTTTTTTATAAGCTTTGATGATATGATTTATGTATGAGAAATATTTAGAAAGGAGTGATTGATATGGCAGTAATCAAAGTAGAGAATTTGTCAAAGACATTTAAGGTTAAACTTAAAGAAAAAGGATTAAAAGGTAGTTTAAAATCATTTTTTAAACCAAAGTATAAAATCATCAAAGCAGTTAATAATATCTCCTTTGAAGTAGGTGAAGGAGAAGTCATTGCATTCATCGGACCAAATGGTGCAGGAAAGTCTACTACAATTAAAATGATGACTGGAATTTTATTCCAGGATAAGGGTGATATCTCAGTCTATGGATATGATCCTAAGAAGGATAGAAAGAAACTAGCGTACAATATCGGATGCGTATTCGGTCAAAAAGAACAGTTATGGACTCATTTGACTCCGTACGATAACTTTAGATTCTTCGGAGCTATATATGATCTTCCAAAAGAAAAAATAGAAAAGAAAATAGAGGAGTTTAACGATATTTTTGAACTAAAAGAATTTATTAACACACCAGTACGTAACTTAAGTCTAGGTCAAAGAATTCGTTGTGAGATAGTTGCATCTCTAATCCATGAACCAAAAGTATTATTCTTAGATGAACCAACAATCGGATTAGACCCTGTAGTTAAAGAAAATATTAGATCTTTAATTAAGAAGATGAACAAAGAGTATAAAACAACTATTGTCTTGACAAGTCACGACGTATCAGATATAGAGAAGCTTTGTAAGAGGGTTATTATAATTAATAAAGGTACTATCGTTTTGGATGATACTATGGAGAACTTAAAATACCATTATTTAAATAAGAAGATTATAGATGCTAAGATGAAAGAAAAAGTAGACTTAGATGATAAAGATGGAATTACTATTTTAAAAGATAAAGATTACAATCTTAAACTAGAAGTCGATTTAAAGAAGAAGAATATTAGTGATGCAATAAAGATGCTTAATACCGATAATATTATCGATATAAACATCACTAATGTTCCACTAGAACAAATAATTAGTGATATTTATAAAAACGGTGATAAATAATGAAGAAGTATTTATACATATACAAGTCAGAGTTAATGACTAGTTTAGGTTATACATTCGATACTATAGTAGGTTTTATAGGATATGTAATAATGATCTTTATCTTCTTAAACTTATGGAATTTCATATATAGTGACCCTAGTGAATTAATTAAAGGGTATACTATGAATGACATGATTTGGTATGTAATTATGACAGAGATATTATGGTCAACAGTAGGATCTAGAAAATTATGTAAACAAATAGCAAACGATGTTAAAAGTGGAGCAATAACATACAAAATTAATAAACCATATTCATATGTTGAATATATATTATTCAATCATTTAGGACATGTAACAATTAAATTTATACTTATAACTATACTTGGAATGATACTTGGATTAATATCTCTTGGAACATTTCCAAATATAAATGCACTTGAGTTTTTAGGAGTAATCTTAACATGTATATTTGCAACTGTTATAAGTATCTTGATAGTAGGTGCTATAGGAATGCTTTCATTCTATATAGAAGATGCTAACCCAATTTACTGGATATATTCTAAGTTGATATTAGTCTTTGGAACTATATTCCCAGTAGAATTCTTTCCAGGAGCAATACAAACTTTTTTAAGATATTCACCAGTTTATGTAGTTAGTTATGCACCTGCAAAACTATTTGTAAATTATAGTACAAGTGGACTTATAGAAGTATTAATAAGTCAAGTAATATATATGATTATATTATTCTTATTAACACATTTTATCTATAGGAAAGGGGTGAGAAAACTAAATGTTAACGGCGGTTAAAAATCAGTTAAAGATAATGTTGTTATCAGTTAAATACGCTCTTCAAAGAGAGATGCTTAACAAAGTAACATTCGTATCAAATATAGTATTTATGATACTTAACAATGCATGTTTTATAGTACAGTGGGTAGTTGTATATTCAATTAAAAATGATGTTGGTGGTTATACCTTTGAACAGATACTTCTTTTATGGGGAGTAGCAGCATTCACTTATGGTATTTCAAGATTCTTCTTTTATTCAGCATTTGATTTAAGTGATGCAATTAATAAAGGAGAGCTTGATAACTATTTAACACAACCTAAAAACGTTTTACTATCATACATTACTAGTAAAGTTGATGTATCAGCATTAGGTGACTTAATATATGGATTTATAATTATGGCATTTTACGATATTACTAAGTTTCCACTTTTAGTATTAACTGGAGTACTAGGTGGAATAACTATCGTTAGTACATCAGTTATTTTCTCATCACTTGCTTTCTGGTTTGGTAGAGTTGAAACATTCTCAAATACAATAAATAGTATAATGACTAACTTTGCTACTTATCCAGATGGTATATTTAAAGGGATAATTAAGATTTTATTCTATACATTATTACCTTTAGGATTTACTACTTACGTACCAGTTAATCTATTAATTACATTCGATTTAACTAAATTTTTAATCCTTCTTGGAGCTACAATTTTATACGGTGGAGTTGCATTTTTAATATTCAATTTAGGATTAAAAAGATATAGTAGTACTAACTTAATGAATGCAAGAATATAAGGGCTTATGAAAGCCCTTTTTTGATTGTATAAAATTATAGTACATAAATTTTCTTTTTTCTATATAGTAAAAGCGAAAAGGTGTTGTATAAAAATGCCTTATATGGTAAAATATTAGCGTAATTCAAATGAGCAGTTCTAGCATATTTTGAAAATTTAGGGGAAAGGAGAAAAAAATATGTTCAACAAGAAAAGAATTATAGTTTTCATAATATTTATTTTACTTATGTTTTTCTTAACAACATTTGCTGGAGCACCTGCCGAGATTGCTAAAGTTCAAACTCGTGATGTTGTGTTCACAGACAGCTATGGAAACAAAGATATATCTGTTCAAAAAGTTGAAGTAGGTAAAGATGCCGTAGTACCTGAAGATCCACATCACAGAAACTATGTTTTTGCTGGTTGGTATCAATTTAATGATCATGATATAAGAGTTGAGAAAAACGAGTTTAAGAATATTCGTGAAAACATGCATGTAATAGCTCTTTATAAAGGTGACATTAACAATAATGGAATACCTGATGATGAAGATGCTAGATACACTGTAAGATTCATCGATTCACTTGACAACACAGTTCTTAAAACTCAATCAGTACTTGTTGGTATGAATGCTACAGCTCCAAAAGCTAAAGCACATGCAAACTATACATTTACTGGATGGGATAGAGGATTCTCAAATGTTGTAACAGATATTGATGTTTATGCTCTATATAGACAAAACAACAATAATCAAAATGAAGAAGATGAAAAAGAAACTTATGCAGGATATACTGTTGAATACTACAAGAAAGATATTGGTAAAGACACATATACTAAAGAAGTTGAATCTAACTCTGGCGTAGTTGGAAAAACAATTACACTTAAAGAAGCTGATTTAGCTGATAGATATGAAGGATTTACTCTTGATACAACAATATCAGGAACTAAACTTTCTGGAGTTGTAGTAAAAGATGGTAGTCTAGTTCTAAAAGTTTACTACACAAGAAACAGCCATGTAGTTATTATTGATCCATCTTGTGAAGGTGATGGTTGTGATGAACCAGATCCAACACCACATGAATATGGTGAAAAGATTAAACTAGGTGGAGATAATAGAACATACACACTTGAGTATAAAGAACATAAAGATGTTAAAAATCCAAAAGGAACTAAGACATTAACTGCAGTTCTTGAAGGTTACTGTGAAGAATCAAGCTACGATTCAAGTACAAAAACTTGTGCAGAAGGAACATTAATCAAACCAGACCAAGAGATTGAAGTAAATAAAGATGTAACTTATAAAGCTCAATGGGATGAAAGTGGATTAGAAGAAGATGTAACTGCAGGAGAAGATTATGAGAACGAAGCTGAGAAAGGTGCATTTAAAGAATGGAAAGAAACTAACCTTGGAAAACAAAAGTTTACTGAGGACACTACATTAAATGCAGACTATACAGTTACACCTCAAGAATATGAAATAATTGTTGACCCAGCATGTGAAGCAGATGGAGAAGAGTGTAAGACACCAGATCCAGAACCACATGATTATGGAACAACAGTTAAGTTAACTGGAAAAGATAGAGAGTACAAGTTAACTTACGAAGAGGATGAAAGAGTAAAAGACCAAAAAGAAGATAAGACACTAAAAG
>Ga0247608_10000454_pt1 | contig 66477 bp, 97 predicted proteins | sample 176DNAGHGlowgp2_FD_193490 | JGI IMG/M metagenome (GOLD analysis project Ga0247608, IMG submission 193490) | Sheep rumen microbial communities from Palmerston North, Manawatu-Wanganui, New Zealand - 1766 DNA GHGlow gp2 | ecosystem: Host-associated > Mammals > Digestive system > Stomach > Rumen ... | reverse complement strand
AGATTGAAAATTAAAAATCCATTTTCAAAATCAAAATTGAAATTCAGAATTGAGATTCGGAATCAGAATTGAAAATCAAGATTGAGATTGAAAATGGATAGGGGGTTATTGTTCATTCTTTAACTCATAATAACCATATAAGCATTTATAGCCGCTATCCCAAGTGTCGTAATATTTTCCATCAACGCAAGCTACAACATGGTTTGCTACACTTAGAATATATTTTCCTATTGGATGCTTTTTAGCGAACTCATCAACTGTCGGTCTTTTACTACCCTTTTTGTTAGATATACCTGTATATTCAAATCCTAACTTACTCATAGCCTCTTTTGTTTTCTTTAAATCACAACCGAATATTGTATATGTCTGTAATTCTCTACAAAGTGGCGTTGTTAAATCAAAAGCCTCTAACCAACTAAGTCCTAGTACTTTACTAAATGCTCTTATTTGACAATCTCCTACTTCATCTTTTAAATCCTTGTCGTTTGGCTGATAATATACATATCTTTTCATTTTGTTATCCTCCTATTAAAAAGAAATTGTATATCCTTGTGATAATAAATATTCTACATTGTTCTGAAATACATCTTGTGGCACTCTCTGTAATGGAATATCGCAATATTCATTTGTTTCAGATAATGCGTAAATGCGTGTCATAAAATAACGCCTTGTAGTATCATATTTAAGTTGTACTATAGTAGCATCATTACAATATCCCTTTACTAGCCATACGTGTCCTTTAGTACGTCCATAATCTTTTAAGATTTCCATAATATCTTGATAAGTCATATTATTACCTCTCTTATGTTTGTTATCGTTTACAATGATAGATTAACATATAGAATTTTATTTGTCAAGTATAAATTGAAAAAATTTTTCTTCTATATAAGAATTATATATACACGTTTATATTTAAATATAATTACTACTAATCATGCACACAATTTTTCTATGTATAATAGAAAGAAAAATAATTTTAAAAATATGCTTGACAAACTAAATATAATTTGATATAGTTGATTTATCAAAAGACGAAAGGAAATAAAGAAATGGGAATGTATGACTTAAAGAAAATTGCAAAAGAGTGTATAGCTGAATTAAACGCTATTGGTATTTATCCCAATATTACTGAAAATGAATTTACAGTAAATACAAGAGCAAAAACAAGATATGGTCAATGTAAATATCGTAATGTACAGTACAGATATAATCCAATAACGTTAAAGCGTGAACCAATATCAGCAACTATGAGTATTAACATTAGTTCATTCTTATTGGATGACAGAAATGATATTAATAGTGTACGTACCACGGTGATGCACGAATTGATTCATTCATGTAATGAATGTGTAGGTGCTCATCATGGTGGTAAATGGTTAGAATATGCTGAATTGGTTAATGATTGCTACAATATGAATATTGTTAGATGCTCGGATTTTAGTGAAAGATTAAACGCCGATGTTAATAAAGAGCGTATAGAGAAAAATAAATCAAAACAGAAACATTATAGGTTAAAATGTCCTTGTTGTAATCGTATTATAACCGATGTGTATAGGCAAAGAGAACCTAAGTGGATTAAACATACTAAAGATTATTATTGTAAGAGATGTGGTAAGTCATCTTTAGGTAAACTACAAGTAGTATGATTTTTTAAAAACCTATTGACGCAATATAAATGTTATGATAATATAATACTTGGAGGTATTGAAATGAATGATAAAATTATAAACGTGTACAAAACTTTAGAACTTAATAATTATAATCAGTCTATTACAGCCGAAACTCTTGGCTGTACTAGACAGTATATAAATGAAGTTATCAAGCGTTATGGTAAAACATTGGACGATTATAAATCATATCTTGATAATAAGAGTAATACGTTTGTTAATAAGGAACTTAAAGCAATCACATTGAGAAAAGATTGTTTAGAGTATATACGCAAACACAATATTACTAAGACTGAATTTGCAAAGCGTTGTCATGATAGAAATATAAGTTCTATTGGTACAATCACAACGTTCTTATCAAATTCACATAGTATTTCACAATCTAAGATTGATATGATTTATAAGTTTATAAACGAATAATCATTAAGAGCCGTTTTTATGCGGCTCTTTTTTATGTGATAGAGCAATATATTTAAATGTAACTACCATAAATATTTTTTAATTTTAGTGTTGACAACTTAATATATATATGATATATTATACTTGTAGTTAAGAAACAGCCAATACATAGGAGGTATATAACATGGATTTCTTAGATGAATTATTCAACAACTATGACACTGAAAATGCTACAGTAACTTTGACTAAGGCACAGTTTGATGCAGTAATCAATCTGATTAGTAGCAGAACTGATTATCGCACTAAGCACTTTAAAGAGGTAAAATTCGCACCAAAAGATAGTATCACAATTGGTTATGAACAAGCGGCATATGGTGATTGGAATTATTATATTACACCTAATGGTGAATTTGTTAGCACTTATTATAGTATAGGAGATTGATTATGAAAGAACAAGAACGAATTCAGATTATTAAATCTTATATAGATTATTATTTAGATTGTGCAGAAAAGGAAACAGATATTATTAAAAAAGATTCATGGACAGAATTAGCCGCACATTGGACGCAATATCTAAAGAGTATATCGGGTATTAAATACAGAGAGAAAGAATGTAATATTTTCTAAAAAATTTTTTAAAATGGAGGTAAATACAATGGTATATAATATTAAATCAAATTATCTTGACACTAAAATAACAGAATTTGTTAATGCATATTACAATCAAGGATATGTATTAAACACGATAACTATGAGCGGTTCAAACGGCACTAGACATATAGATATGCGAAAGAATCATGATTTTATTAGAATATGGATAGAAAAAGAAACCGCATATCACTACAATAAAAACTTAGCAATGGATTATAATTATCATAATTATGTATTCGTACTAAGATTAGGTCATAAAACGCTAAAACATATTGATACAGATATAGTATGGAATGACGACCTTGAAGTATTTTACGAACACGTTTATTATGTGATTGGTGGTGAATACGATGGTGGTGCTATTACAGATGATATTGATACTGTAAAGCATTGGATTGATGTATCAAATTCACGTATCAATAGAAAATATGAGCATTATCCTATTGAATATACAGATATTGACCGCCTTAGAATAGGATTGAGAATTGTTAAAAAGATGCCTAAGACAAAAACTATACATCTTGAAAACATACTATCGGTAGTACCTACTCATCGTAATAGTGGACTTGAATACACTGTACGTTATGAAACCAATAAAGGTGTTTATAAAACTGTAACCATTAAAGCAATAAGACCGATAAAATAAGTATTGACATTTATATAAACATTCAATATAATATAATCATCAAAGGAAAGCGAAGTACACAATATGTTTTACGATTTTGATAGCAAGGAATTAAAAAACTACAAAGGATATGGAATTGATAAGTGTTGGAAAGTTGATTCAGATGGAAACAGAATTAAGAAATATCCTTTTTTCTACAATGTATCTGATGGCGAAGATTACATAGGCGAAGAATTTGCAACACTTGAAGATGCAAAGGAATTTATAGATAGTTTATAAAGCAAAGGTGGAAAAAATGCAAATAGTAATCAATATATCGGATAAGGAAATGATAGAACATAGTGGCGAAAGTGTAGAATTATCAATTGATGTTGACAGAAAAGGTAAGGTTTTAAAAATTTGGAATAATGAGGATGGGTACAAAGAATATACTTATACAATCATAAAGGAGGATAAAAATGATTAAAAGATTTGTTTGCACAATGTCAACACCAAAAGAATATTGTTTTGTAGGAATATGGGCGTTTTCATATAGCGGCATAAAAAGAAAAATAAGGAGGTTGCAAAAACAAGGTTGCGAAATAGAAACACGTTTTGGAAATCAAAGATTTGTAAAGAGATTTCCAAAGTATTTATCAAGTAGTTATATTTTTTAAGTGCATGAAGGGATTGAATAAATGAAAATAATAAAGGAGGATAAATAAATGTATAGTGCAAAAGATTTAAAAAAATATGATGAAGGAATGGTAACAGATTCATACATTTATGATAAGTGTGATACTGACTTGGATATGTATAATTTTTACGCTAACCATTGTGGAATGAGCGAAAACGTAATAAAAGATGCCATGAGAGATGTAAGTGGTGCGGATGATGCATACTATAATGCATTAGATTTAGCTGAATATTATAATGAGTAGTATTTGAATATAATTACTCCATTTTCAATCTCAATCTTGATTTTCAATTCTGATTCCGAATCTCAATTCTGAATTTCAATTTTGATTTTGAAAATGGATTTTTAATTTTCAATCTTAATTTTCATTTTGGATTCTTATATTTAAATCTATTTCCCATTTTAGATTTTCGATTTCAATTCTCATTTTAGATTCTAATTTCAATTCTAATCCTAATCTTAATTACTTTTAAAATCCCCTTAAATCCCTTAAAAACTATTTACCTAACCAATTTACCATTAACCTATTTACCATGCCTTAAACAGCCAAAATCGCAGAAATTTGACTATGTTATCCATTCAATGACCGCTTGACAATCCCAAATAAAAATAATCAAAATTTGTACTTGACAACCAATTCTCATGTGATATAATAGACTCATAGACAAAGGGATTATATCTGTTGGGATAATGATATAATGATTCTATTGTTTATATCCATACTGTTGTTGTTTTTGTTTTCCAATTGCATAGAGATTAGGTTGATTGTACAACCTACACAATCAACCTAAGATATGCAATCCTAAAGCGATAACGATAGCTTGATAGAACAGCCTAAAGGAATATAATATATGGCTATATGATAATATATAATAACAATAATAATATATAATATAATATATTTAACTATATCATAATAATAATTAACTAACTAATTATATATATATTTAAATATAATAGACACCATCTGTACTACATATATGCACATCGCCCCAAAATTACGGATTCGCTATAAAGCCAAAATCGGCAAAAATACGTAATTTCACAAATTAAAGTTTTTGCAAATACTTTAACAATGTAAAGTGATAACGTGGCGACTTTTTAAAGTGATAATACGTTAGTGTAGTAGTGTAGTAAAACTACACTGCGTTAGTGTAGTAAAGTGATATATTTAAATATATGACCGAACAAGTGTTTATGATATATTTAAATATATCATCTTACTCCAATCCTTCTATAGAAAAAATATTTTTGAAAAAACCTATTGACAACTATATAATAATTTGATATAGTTAAGATGTTCCAAATAAATCATATCTAATTCATAGGAGGAAACATTATGCAACCAAAAATTTTAACAACAATCGAGAATTTTAACAATCTCATGGCTATGAGAGTATTCACAGAGGCTTGTGAACAGTGGTGCGTTGAGAACAAGAATTTTAAATACGAAATTGTAGTTAAAACTACATACTTCGATATGGGGCAAGATTGGAAGTATACAGCTTTTATCACTATAGACACCGACACGGAGGAAAGCTGGCAGAGCTTATGTCCTAGAGATTGGGAGTTGGTAGTTGAAGAATCCGATATTAATAGAATTGTAGAAATGGCATGGTTCTACATGGATAACTTACAGAAACCATGGGAAGAACGCAAGCACCTTTACGAGAAGTTCTAAACTAAACGGAGATGGTCAAACATCTCCGTTTTTATTATAGGCAGATGATATATTTAAATATAACCAATATGGATATATTTAAATATATTATATCCATATTGGTTACAAAAATATTTTTAAAAAAGGTGTTGACAATCTATCTATAATTTGATATCATTATCTTGTCGATAAGGACAGCAGTTCACAAGAGCCTTTTAGCCGCTACTGTTTTATTGATAAACAATAACAATATTATAAAATCCTATTCAATATGCAATAGGTAGAAAAGAGGTTATTTATGTACGTTGAAAATCTTTACAGTCCTAGGACAGGAGTTGCAGTCGCTAATCAGTTTGTTATTCATGATGAGGAACACAACAAAGTTACATTTCAGAGTTACTCTAGTAGAATTATGGAGCTTGACAGAAATAAGAAAACTTTATATATTGGTAGCAATTGGGATTATTCAGTAACTACAAGCAAATACAGAAATCAGTTTGTAGCCGACTATCTTCCATATGAATTAAAGAGCTGTTTATCTACTAAAAAGGATATAATGAAAGCTCTTGAAGATGGAGAAGTAAACGGATGGAGGATAATCAGATAATGAAAAGTTTTGTTAATTACTTTATTGGGGCGTTTGCATTGTGTTGGTTGTTCATTTTTCCTATGGCTAATAATCCATATATCAAATATTTTGGTACGTTTATATGTGTTATCATTATTACGTTAATTGTTGTATGTCGTAAAGAATAAGGGCGGTTTATCCGCTCTTATTTTATTGTAGGATGGTATATTTAAATATATGATAGAGTGATATATTTAAATATATGCTAAAAAATATTTTAAAAAATATATTGACAAACTATTCAGATTATGATACTATATATACATAAGGTAATTCAATACATTTTAGGAGGATTTAATCATGACAAGAGAACAGAAAATTTTATCAGAAATGAACAGAGAGGAACTTAGATTAAAAAGAGCCGTTGAAGAAAACAACAATGCAATGGTTCAGTACCATGAAGGTAAAATCGAAGGTTTCACAAGGATGTTAACTCTATTATCCTATAGAGTAGAAAAGGAAGAGATAGCCGATTTAAACGGTTATAGTATCTATAAATATACTAACATCTATGATGTGAGATAATAATAAAAACGGAGTCGTAAAGGCTCTGTTTTTTTATCTTTTAATGATATATTTAAATATATCATTTTAAAATTTATACTTGACAATTGTATCAATATGGTATATTATAATTATAGTATCAATAATATATTATTCATAGGAGATTAAAACAATGCTTTATTATTTAAGTTGTAGTGCATGGGGTTATGCTGTTTGTGTGGCTGATGACAATAATGATAAAAAATTATACGTGCGTACAGTTCATAAAGATGGTAGTTATGATTTTACAGCGGATTATTCATTGGCTAAAAGATGGAAAAATTGCGAACCAGCAAGAAAACACTTAGAGAATTTAAAGAATAGCGACAATTGAGCCGCTATTCTTTATACTATAAACATATATTTAAATATATATCTATAAAAATATTTTTAAAATACTAGTTGACAATCATATATCATTATGCTAATATATACTTGTAAGTTAAATATATCTTAATTTTATGGAGGATTTCAATATGAAAACAAATTACAAAAGAGCTTTAAAAGCAATGGCTAAAATGGAAAAGAGAATATACTTTGATACACTTGACAGTGTAGTGCTTGTATCTGAAAGTCATTTTATTATCAGTGTACCATATGCAGAATGGCAGGAACTAGTTGAAGGTGTTGACGCTGTATTTAAAAAGAATGAACTATCACAGAATGATGCATTAAGAAAAATCTTTTATGATAATAAGGACGGTATAGGTGTACAGTGTGAAATGACTAACGCCGCTATATATTGTGGTGATAAGTTAACAAGAGTCTTTAAGGCTAGTGATTCTCTTGGAGTATTCAACGAAAAATTTTTAGATGTAGTACGTGATACTATACACGCTGATTATCTTGTTTATGGTATGACAGTAAACACTACTAGCGAACAGATTAAAGTGCCTATGATACACGCTGATTTTGATGCTAATGATAAACTGATAAGTGGAGTGGCTATACTTCCTATCAATTGTAATGTAAGAGATGTATTTAATCACATATTAGAATAAATATAAAAGGGATAGAAATATCCCTTTTTATTTTATCAGTAATCATATATTTAAATATATAAGCTAAGATATATTTTAATATATCCAATTTATCGTACTAAAATTTTTCAAAATAATTCTTGACATTAAATTATTTATCATATATAATAAAAGAGAATTAAATAATAACTTTTTATTAAGGAGGACGTAATTATGTCAGAATACACACAGATGGCAGATGATTTTTGCACTAAGCATGGAGTTTCAATCATCATTAAACAAGGAGAGAACCACAAGCCACCAATTACAGATGGTCTAGGTTATAGAGTTAAAATTAAGCGTATTGTAAATGGTAAATTAAGACAGTATAGTTTTGATTTTTCAGATAGTTTTCATAATAAAGTGTATGGTCTACAACCTACAAACTATGACATACTTGCTTGTCTTGAAAAGTACGAAATCGGAGATTTTGAAGATTTTTGTTGTGAGTTTGGTTATCCTATGACCGATGATTATGGCAGAATCAACAGAGCAAACAAGAAGCTATATAACGCTTGTGTGAAAGAATGGTACAATGTTAGACGTATGTTTGACGATTGCCTTGATGAGCTGAGAGAGATTAATTGAGTTAACGAAAGACCGATAGATTTTTATCGGTCTTTTTGTTTGAGTATAGAATAGATTTAAATATATGTCTAAAATATTTTTTAAAAAAAATAGTTGACAAATGAAATCAAAGTGCTATAATAATATATGTAAGGTAAATCAATAATAAATTCTAGGAGGATTTAACAATGAGTAAATTAAGTGGTGTAGGTGTAAATGGTTATGGTTTTACTTTTAATCGTAAGAGCGGCAAGGTCATTCAGACTCTTGAAGGTAACGTACCAATGCTAAGAATGGCAGGAATGAAGCTATCAGCTACTAGAGATTACGTGGTTGTTGGTAAGGATAATCTAATATATGCCTACTATGAAGGCAGAAAAGACACAATGCCACATATTTGCGATGATATGGTTGGTATGGATGCTAAAAAGATAGGCATTGATGTTTCACAGTTCTAAAAGATAAATCAGAGAACACTAACAATCGTTCTCTGATTTTTTTTATTATATATAGATATATTTAAATATATAAGAATAAAATTAAATAAAAATATTTTGAATAAAAGTGTTGACAAATGATATAAACAAGAGTAATATAATATATGTAAGATAAATAAATCTTTTAAACCTAGGAGGTAAATATTATGTTATTTGATTATGACGCTTTAAGTAGAGCAATTGAGGACAAGTTCGACTATGAATTGGGAAAATTCGTAAATGGTGATGAGGATGAAGTTGCTGACGTTTGCGAACAGATTGACAGCTACAATGGATTTTTGGGTGATGATAGATATTATCCTATGGATGAAATTGATGAGCTTGTCAGCATTGAAGGTAAGTCAGTTCTTGAAGTTCTTGATATGTTCGCGAGTGACTTTGATTTAGACGATGATTATTTTCAGTATGGTATCTATGGTATTAGTTCCACTGACAGCCGTGATTATGTTTCTTTACTTGGTGCATCTGAAATCACAGAGCAGATTAAAGATAATATCAATCAAGTTGATAATGAGGATTTAGAGGTTATTTTTGACAATGAAGATTGTGCAAGCACAGAACTCGATGACCTTGAAGAGCTTTTTGCAGACATTGAAGAGGATGACGAAGAGGGCATGAAAGACGCACAGAATCAGCTTGAAGATTTTATCAATAATTACGGATTAAAAGAATACTTAGATATTGAAGAGTAATCTTAAATAGGGATAGTCAATCTATCCCTATTTTATTTTATTATGCATATATATTTAAATATAACCTACTATATATTTTAATATATCTTTATAAAAATATTTTCAATTTACCTATTGACAATATAACTTATATTTGTTAATATATACTTAGTTCCAAACAATACAACTTAATAGGAGGGTTTCAATATGTTAAATATTGAAGTTGAATACAAACACGATAGAGTGCTTGTGCATGGTTTATCTTTTAATTTTGCTTGTGATATGATTGAATCGGTAATCGTTCCAACTAGCTTTAAGGTTATCTTTATGAACGGCAATACGTTTTATAAAGACCGTAAAGACAACAAGTCATTTGCAAGGTTTAATGAAGTGTTTGATACTCTTGTAATCAATCGTAAATATATAGATAAAGAAAAATGGAATAAATACATCAAAATCAAAGGTGCAATTTCATTTTCTAATTGAGATTTAGAAAAGCGGTTTAATCGCCGCTTTTCTTTTTTTGTTGATTATTATATTTAAATATATTAGTCTATAACTTTTTTTATTTTACCCTATTGACAAATGTTTATAAATGATTATAATAGATAATGTAAACAATATTTATTCACTTTGGAGGTAGATAATATGAAAAGCACAGATGATATCGTAAAATTAGCAAAAGAGTTATGCGAAAAGGAAATTGCAAGAACTATAACATTATTGAAAGACAATGAGGATAAATGGAATGAATACATGGATTTAAAGTTACATAATTGTGCCGCAGTCGATAATATAGAGATTGAAAAGAATGGTATCAAAATCACTGTTAATAATGTGTATGAAACATTTTTTAGTACATTTTGCGATGTACAGTATCAACAGTTTTTAGATGATTGCAGTGAGGAAGGAATAGATTTTAACAAGTTGCGTGATAATGTTGGACGTACTAGCAGTTTTTATTTAGGTATTTTACACGATGATACAACATATATGGACGTATTACAAGATTTTTCTTGCGCTTTAGGTGAAAGTAGTTTACAGTTTAAATATGTTGCTGATATTGAAACCTATATGATACGTTTTGAAGATGAGAATAATATAAGTGAAACCGAAGTAGAAGAAATGTTGTTTATCACTAAATGTATATACTCTGAAATAGAGGATGCGTTAGCTGATATTATCACTGTATATAATCTCATAGATAACTTTAAGAATAATCAAGTTGAGATATATAAAGACTTTATTGAGTATGAAGTTGCAGATAGATTAGCAGTGTGATACAGATGAGATAGAGATTATTTCTCTATCTCATTTTTTGCATGGTGATATATATTTAATTATATCTTATGGTGTATATTTAAATATATCGTCATCGTATCAGTTTACATCTTGTATCAATAAGTATAAAGTAAAACATACTCGATTTTATTGTTTATTTGACGTTTTAGGCGTATGAAGTTGATTTATAGTACAATTTACCATAAACGAATAAAATGCGCTTAAATCGCCAAAATCACAGATTTTTAATTTTATAATTATTTTTAAAAAAGTTGTTGACATTAAAATGATTTAGTAGTAATATAATACTTGTAAGGCGGTTACGTCTTACATATCACATTGAAAACTTAATACATAGGAGGATTTAATCATGTTATTTCTTGAAAACGTTCTAGGCGACCTTCATACAACTGCCAATGTAAAGGTTCTGTTATCATCATATACAGTGTACGGTATTGGAGAAACGGACAATCCTATACGTATGCAAGATGGTTGTGGTAATCATCGAGTTATGAATTGGCTTGATGCTATGGCAGATGAAAACTTATTCAAACAGTTCCTTGTTGAATCTGTTAAATGTGAGTTTGAATCATCTTACATGGATAAACCACAATGGACTGTAGTTCTTGCAAACGGCAAGGATGAGCGCACAAGTAGATTAGAATATAGTTCTAACTACAGAGCTTGTCATGAAGCAGGTTTAATCTGAATGAGATTCGGCGTTAGTGGTAAACGTGGCAACAGAAAACCACTTTTTATTTGAGCAAGAAGGTATATTTAAATATATAGTATAGATATAATTAAATATATATAATCTAAAATAATCTAACTTAATTAAAAAACTTTAAACAATTATTTTAAAAGTTTTTGTTGACATATACTTATAACTATGATAATGTATATACAGAGCTACTTATTAACTATCATATGGAGGTTTTATTATGAATACTATTAAAGGTTTTATCGAAGCATTAAAGAAGGATAAAGGTTATGACTATCTTGCTAACAATTACCAGAACATGAGTAAAGAAGAGCTTGAACGAATCGCACTTGAATTTCTTTATGAGTTAACAAGTGAAATGCATGAAGCAGATATTAACAACGCTATTGAAGAGTTAGAAGATTTCTTTAGTTATGAATGGGAGGATGACAATGAGTAAACAATTTGCAGTAGGTGATTATAGTTGGAAAACTGTTAGTGAAATTATTGATATGGTAAACGCTAATTGCGACATCGCCAATGAAGAGCGCATACCAATGAAGATTATACATGAGGATTTAGGTTGGTTTATTGAGTGTCTTAATGAATCAGATGAGGACAGATTAGATAAGCACCTAAAATATATTTATGGAATAGAGTAGGGTAAAACCTACTCTTTATTATTTAGAGATATAATTAAATATATGTTAGAGATATAATTAAATATATTGTCTTAAAATTATTTTATAAACTTTTAAAAAACATATTGACAATATAATCTAATAGTATTACAATTGTCTTATCAAAACAAATGGAGGTTATTTATATGATTAGAGGAATTTTATTAGGCGTTATGATGTTAATTGATACAGCTAATATCAATACTTGTGATATTGATAATCTGTATGCTAAATCAATGTTAGTCTATGAGGTAGACAGAGAATATGATATATTATATCTTACTGACTCAAACGGCAACGGATGGGAATATGTAGGCATTGAGGACTTAGGCGTTGGTGATGTAGTTGATTGCTTAATGTATGACAATCAGACAGATATAATCTATGATGATAAGATTGTTAAATTGCAATACAGCGGATTTACAACAGAGGGTTGAACAAACCCTCTTTTTAGATTATATATTTAAATATATATCCTATAAATATTTTTAAAAAAAGTATTGACAAATAAATATAATAGGTGTATTATAATTATATAAGATAAATCAATTCAAGAGAGGTGTTAATTATGAAAGCTGAAAGAGTTGCTAGAATCAAGAGATGTTTAAAAGAGTATGATATGTCGTTCAATAGTGCTACAGAGCGTCCTTATTATTTTGAAGAGTCGCTAATATTCGATAAAGTTACTAATCGCCGTTATTGGTCTAGTCCTAAAGGATTCTTTAGTAACATAGCCGACTTAGAAGCATACAGACAAAATGAAACTAAAGTAACTGCTTATCGTGTTTGTATTTGGCATGAAGAGTGCGGCGAAATAAAGCCACAGCTTATATATGTAAAGGGAGTGGAGTAATCCACTTCCTTTTTTTATTTGATGAACTATATATTTAAATATATCGCTTTATCACGTTAAAGTTTTGAAAACTATTTTATTTTTTCTATTTGACATTCTCGTTTAAAATTGGCTTATAAAGGACTTGAATATTTTGGGGCAATATGATATATATAATATATAGCTGATGATTAAAATAGTACTTGACTTTTATAGTTAGTTATTATAATATAATCATATAGTTAGTTATTTAGTTGTTTAAGAACTAAATGAAAAATCATAGTTGACAACATAAACAAACTATGATAATATAATTATAGAACATTGTTAACGATATACTTGAATGAGGTTATACAATCCATCCCTTTCTGATAATGTGATAAACCTCTTTTGAATAAATATTGAATCCTTATGTAATCTCATTCAAGTATTTATACTTATATTTGTAGAGGGCGTGACAACAACTTGCGACACCCTTCACCTCCTATGAAATAGAAATAGAGCGTATCGACTTTGATTCGGTACGCTTTATTTCTTTATATGATTCTATATTTAAATCTATATATTTATTTCGTTTTTAGGCAGCAGGCGTGTTATTTTAATTTAGATAATAAAATCCCTTAGTGAATAATTAAAACCGTCTTAAAGGTCAAAATTCAAAGAAATATAAATACATTTAGAATCAGATTCTAAAATCTAAAATCAAAATTGATTTTTGATTCTAATTATAATTTTAAATTTTAAAATTAGATTTTAAAATTAGATTTAAATATATGTTTTATAATTTAGATTTTAAAATTAAAATTAGATTTTAAAATTAGAATTAAAATCTAAAATCAGAATCTAAAATTAAAATCTAAAATTATTTTTTAAAACCTATTGACATAAAATAAAAACCATGCTATCATGTAATCAGTTCAAAAGAAATACCACAAACAACAAACATTTAGGAGGATTAGAAAAATGAGAACATGGGTTAATGGAGAATTCAGCAAGGCAGATGCAAGTGCAGTAAAGATGTATCTTAAAACCAAGGGTATCAAATACGAGCCTAGCCAAGTCGGTGACATGATTCATATTGAGGCTTATATGACCGCTAACGAGCTGACAGAGTTTAATGATTGGATTGATGATACACTTGAATAAACATAAGATAATAGGATGAGGTCAAACGGCTTTATCCTATTATTTTTTTATTGTATTTATTAGCCGATTCTAGCCATCTAAAATCTAAAATGGTAAAGTTGACCGACTGAATGATTAAAGTGTCTTAAAAGCCAAAAATAAAGGAAATAAAGCTATATTATAATAACTATATAATAATAACTATAATATATAAATATATATAATTAACTAACTATTTAAATATATATTATATATATACTAAGGCATCAGCTGTACACTATATCGTCCATATGCCCCCAAATTTACGAGCGCGCTTTTACAGAAATCTCAGAATCGGAAAAAATATATTTAAATATATCCGAACATTTATTCGGACTTTACTGCGGTAAAGTGGCATAATTTTACAGCGTTATCACGTTAATACTTTATCATAATAAAGAGATAGATTTAAATATATCATCGAACAATTGTTCTTGACTTTACCGCTTTATCATAATAAAGCGATTGTCTTACAATTTAATAAGTTTATTTAATTGTGTAAACAATTCTATACAACTTTCGATTTTTTCTGGATCAGACTTAAATTGTGTACACAATATTTTTTATTATCTGAAAATATGAATAAATTGTTAACATTTATAAAAATCACTTGACAAAAATAATTTTATGTATTCTTTAGTACGTTAAAGTAACATAGTAAAAAATGATTTTTTCACATTATATAGAAAGAAAAATTTTTTTTGATTTTTTGAAAAAAAGTATTGCAATATATTAAAATATATGTATAATAATACTCGTAAGGCAATTCAATATTTCAATAGCGCAAGGCGCAGAAAGTAGGTATAATATGAAGAGTGCAACAATTTACAACCCAACACACAAGATTGCAAAGGTTTACGATGGTAACGCAACTAGCAATTTAACAAGTTACGACGGCTTATCAATGGTCAAATGTGATAAAGTCAATCATGGGAGTTATAAGATTTATATCAATGACGAAAAAACAATTTATAACAATCTGCTTCACATTTATGCTAAAGATAAAAAAGAATTGATTGAAGTCAACGCGACTTTTAATTATAGCAAGTTGACGGAGTCAGAAAAAATATGGTGTCTGGCATATATCGAACAAAACAATATGATATGTAGTAAACAATTAAATAACTTAGTCGTATCAATGTATATCGACAAAAACGATATACCGAACAATTTTAGTTATTTGAGCCAATTATTTAAAACCCTCTGCCACAATGTAGATACGAAATATAGTTTAATTGACTATGATAATAAAGGCAAAAAAACAATTGAGTCTTTAAATGATTATCACGATATAGTGAAAAGTTTACAAGCGAGATATCGTCAATCGGTAACAAGCAATATATATCTAACTAAAATCTAAAATATGATTTAAAAATAGAGTGCTGGATAATAGCACTCTATTTTTTTATTATCTATATAATTGTATGCAATATAATAGCACTATAAACGTATTACATACAATATAATTGTACTATTAAAGTAATACAATGACGCTTGTATGACACTAACTAACTAAAGACTAAATATAGTCTTTTTTCGCTTATTTTTACCCATAGAATAAATTAAAATATATTTATTGTGTATTTTATCATGGATAAATTAAAGTCGCTTAAAACGCAAAAATGAGGAAACGATATTAGATAAAATAGTTTCCATATTGATAAACGATAAAACGATAAAAATTTTTATGATTTTATGTAAAGACTTGAAAGGCGCATAAACAGTGGGATTGCTTAGAGTGGGAGGCTTGAGATGCAGAGCTGGTGCCCCTCCCACCACTTTTCAAATTTACGTTTAAAAATATTTTAAATAACGAGGTGTAGCTGATACAGGGATAGCTCCCAAAGCCAATTTCACCCATATAACAAAATAAGAGAGTCTTTCAACTCTCTTTATTCGTACACTATTCTTCTAATCTCATTTCCACAGAACGGACAATAATTCATATCCTCAATCATTTCCTTATCATAATCATACGTATCAAATTTACGACCACACTCCTTGCAATGAATTTCTGTAGTTACTTCTACTTCATCAGTTCCATCCATTGTTTCTTCCCACATAGTCTTAATAACAATATCGGTTTCCATTTCAACTCTCCTTCTCATAATCTCTAATAACTTTTATTGCTGTTCTTATAGCTTCAATTGTCGCTTTATTAACAGTTATCTCAGATACACTTCCGAATTGCCATACCAAACCATCATAATCATTAACCACATTTTTTAATATGGCTTCGGCTTTTTGTACATCTTCATAAGTATAGGGTTCATCTTCAAACATCTATTAACCTCCATAGCCCCAAGAATCAGCATCAATCTTATCTTTTAATTCCTCCAAGTATTTAGTTCTATCAACTCCACTCCACTCATTATCACCAAACAACTCATAATTTAATTCAGCACTTCTCTCAGTGTCACCTGTTAACGCTTTATACAATCGTCTATCAAAATCACTCATTTTATCTCTCCTTTTAATCCTCATGCGGAACAATCCACTCAATACACTCAATAGGCAATATATACTGAAATTCATAATTTTTTGTATAATAAAGCCTCTTTGCACTTGTATCGCCTTGAATTACATCTTTTAATATTCCTCTACGACCACAATCAAGTTTATATCCAACATCGATTGTTTTATTAGGTTCGACTATCTGTGGAATATCTACGTCTGATTCAAACATACTATCTACCCACGTCCAATAACCATCATCAATATCAAGAGTATAACAATCATCATAAGCACGTCTAATAGTAGTAACTTTCCCTGCATATTTCATCATCTCTGATACAACTGTGGCTTTATATAGTTCTCTATCTCCTTCTTTTAAATCTGCTCTAATTCTTACCTCATCTCCTGCTTTATATCTCATAACCCTATTTCCTCCGCATTAAATAATTCTTAGTTTCGTCAGATAATTTATCCAATATTTCTGACAATTCTTTATCATTATATTTCTTCATTCGTCAATGCCTCCATCTTACCAATCTTTACAATTCTCTTCAACGTTTCTTTATCTCTGAATTTTGCCGTAGCTCCAAATCTATACATATCAGATTTAATTACCACGCCCTCAAAGTTCCCACCATCATATCCGATAGTAACAAATATCTCATCATCATATTCATCTCTTACAATATCACCGAATTCATATTTCATATTCAATTCCTCACTTCATCATAAACAATATTTGCCGCAACTCCAAGATACAAAACGCCCACTGTTGTAAATATGTCCTTACCTAACAGAACAAATCCACAGCATACAAATACTATAGCTAGAACGAATCTAATAATAGTTTTATATATCTCCCTCATAACAAAATTTTCCTTTCTACACAATTACTTTACCTATAACATCATAATAATAATCACCACCAAGTAATGTTAAACTATTACCTACCCACTCTTTATCAAATACATCACCATTGCGACTAATATGAGTACCCTTAGTTCTAACCCAACTTCCATCTATCTCATAACTATCAAATACTACGTAGATATAATTACCATAGTCGCCGTATTCGGTTAAAAATATATCTCCTTTCTTCATGTTTTCTAATTTAACTGTTTTACTCTCGTCAAATAATTCAACTAACATATTGTCGTTTCCTTTCAATAAAAAATAGCTTATATAAATATAATATAAGCTATTTTCTCATTTGTCAATATTTATTTAACAATTAATACCATCAATTTTCATACCGAAATATTTTACTAAATCCTCGGGAGTGATATTATGCTCGTTGCAATATTTAGCCAACTCATCATCCTTATCGTCATACTCCCAAACTGTATTTTTACCTACCCAATTATCGAGTGCTACAATCTTAGCTGTGTATATCTTTACAATTCTCTCACCGTTTGGCTCACCATTTGAACCGAGAAGATTTAACTCATCGTCAAGGTCGCCATCAATGTTAATATAGCCGTAATCTCCGACCAAAGTATTATCATCAATGGCTAAATAATGCTCTCCGTCATCAACTACAACACAAGCCGCATAACCTAACTTACACTCATTGATTGCGTTAAGCAAAATCTTTTTAGGTGTAAAAAAATCACTAATTATTTGTTTACGTATAATCTTATAACCCCAACAATCCTTTGTCATACCATCATATACATCATTATCATCGAAACTACGATTATATTTATCATTGTAACTATTTTTACGAATATACAAATAACATGGATATCTAAAGTTGAAAGTATTATCATCATCATATGTAATATCGAATCCATGTAGTAAAAATAGATGCTCGTCAGCATTTTTAACTTTAACAATCAAACATACTCCACTATTTTTCATAATTTCTTTTACTTTTGCAAAATCAAATTTCATCTTTCTTTTCCTTTCTTCCACAAGATTTCTGCTCAGTGCAATAACCAAACAGTTCGCACTTTGGCTGAAATACATTCATCTTTACTATATTATGCCACTCCCAAGAGTATTCGTCAAGAGCTTTTATCAACTCATTCATAAATTTTCTATACTCCCAATATGCTCTAGTACACATTCTCTGATGCGACATATCAATCAAGTGTCTTAGATTAGTACGCAATACCATTGTGCTTTCCATACCTAAAGGATAAAGATTGGCAACATCTTCTTTTGCAATTCCCATTTCTTCCAATCTAGTTGCACACAATCTAATTTCTTCCATTATTTCGTCATACAATGTCTTAGCCTCGATATTAGAATCGATACTAGGCGGTGTGATATATTTAAAGTCGTTATAATCAATATAACGTGTGGATGCTTGAACCCTAGTAGGCGCTCCTGCAATATGAGTATATAATTCCCTCATCATTCGTGCTGAATATCCACTAATCGTCATATAAACTTGTGGAAATTCTAATACACGACCATGATTAGTTTCTATACAGTGAATCCCTCTCTTATAATTCTTTTCTTCAATTCCAACATTAGAGTTATAGCAAACTCCTGCTTCATATCCCATTAATGTAATTGGTTTAATCGTTGTCTGTGGCTGTATCTCTATCATTATTATCTACTTCCTCTGTTACTATATCAAATTTTAATTTCTTAAATGCTTTTTGAGCTAACTTCCTGTCCGTATAAATATTATCTCGGTCTTTATAAAAGAGCGTGTAGCAAATGGATTTAGGCAAATAAGCCGTAATTACTCTAGGATAGACTGACTGAATCGTTAAAACCTTTAATTCCTTTTCTATCCTATCGGCATACGGATTATTTACCACATGAACCCAATATATAATATCGCCCTTTTTATATCCTAGATTTCTAAAATCGAAACTCGGATTTTCAAGATTGTGACTCTTAGCTCGTTCTAAGTCTAATTGACAAATCTCTTCATGCGTTAGTATCATCAGTTCCAATCCTCTTTAAAAGATAATCATTAACCTTAGTAAGATTATCACCTAAAGGCTGTGAGAATATAGACGCAATATCCGCAGTTCCGAATAAGTCAAATCGTTCTCTTTCTGTAAGGGTTTTAAGTACAATCTGACTATAGATTTCAAATGTGTCCATAGCCTCTTTATAACCCTCTTCTCTGCCACTATTATTGCTACTACTATTACTAACGGTTTTTAACTGTTTTAGTCCATTTTCGTTAAATACGAGAGTATCGAATCCTTTAGCTCTATATACTTTATGACCGTTATTGAGCTTAATGATATCTGCATCATCGATTTCAATAATATACTGTCGTGTCATTCCGCTATCTCCTTCTTTGTGAAATAATAAGTTGTATTCATCGTTCCTAATGTTAGGTGATTATCATTGTTATCTATTGCCACCACATTACTTGTGAAAAATCCACTATAATCATCATCTTGACACAAAACAATACACGGCTGATTAAATTCGACCTCGGCAATTAAATAATCTCTATTAATGCGATTTTTATCAAGTTTAGTTAAACTAGTATTATCTTTATGCTTAATCTTAATTAAATGATATTTATAGTGTTTCATTATCACTCCATTCCTCACTTCCTTCTATAACACAAGAATATACGTTATCCTTAGTGTTCAAGTGATAAGCATGACCATGTGGTGCTTTAGTAATCTTACCTTTTTTATTTAGCTTCTTTAATGCTTCAAGAGCTGAATCGGCTTCGATAAATATCGGATTACTTGGATTGTTATAATCTATTATCTTCCTCATTCATCGTCCTCCACATAACAAAACATAGCCGATTTCTCTTTATTAATTACAAGCTCTGTTAATGTCAATGTTAAGATTTCGACCATTTCAATATCTCTTTCAACATCGGAAAAAATCTCATCAATTAAAAGAGCTAAATCCCTTTTCTTTATAATATAATCGAAGTCTGAGCCATCTACAAACTTATAGTCGATATTTGAGTTAGTGATATATTCCCATAGCTCTTTGGACTGCTGATTATTAAGTTTAAGAACGGCTTCTGCGGTAGAAATTTTAAGCATTATTTTAATATCCTCCTTAGTTGTTCAATTATACATTCATACACACCTATTTGCCCTTGCAACATTCTTACTGAATCTCTAAGGTCAAGATTACTTGGGTCTGACCTATATTCAGCGAAATCAGTAGTAAGTTGCTTATTGCACTCATTTAAATCATTTTCATACTTTAATAACAACTCTTCTATTTTTTGCTTCGTATTATCTACCTCCTATCATTATATATTTGACGATTTTATAAGGGTGACGAATCCTTATGTTGTTATTATATATTGCTTAAAGAGATATGTCAAGATATTTTTATGAGAAAATCTATACAATCTGATAAAAGGTTCTTATCATAGTCTTTAAGATTCCCACGCTTAGAGTTCTTAATCTTCTTGCAGACCTCTTTATTCATATCTTGTAGTTGAACCTCGTTCTTTAATCCCTCTCGATTAAGAATCAGTTCATAATCATTATATACGAAACTCCATCCTATTTCTTTACACGCATCTCTATTAATGGCTTTGCGCTGAAAATAATTACAATCTTCCCATTTAGATATATTGTATTTATTTTTCATTATATTACGTGCTATAGATAAATAGGTTTCTATTTGGTCATTACTTGCTTGATATTTAGTAGTACATAATCTACCGTTATCGGCTTTAGTTATTATACCATACATCATTATATCGGTTTTCTTGATTAAAAGCTCGCTTTCTAGCTGTCTAAATGTCGATTTAAGCATATCATTAAGTAGAGGGTAAACGTCCGAATAAAAGCCTTCTAGTACAGTTTTAGGCAGAGTTGTGGACTGTAGTATTTTAGACTTTTCCTCGTTCATCTCATTATATGCAAAGTATTTATATTTAGAATTGATTAAATAAAACATTTCTAAAAAACCTTTAGTGTCCGTTCTTATAGAATTAGTTGGCGACTGTGCTAACTGATTGCATATAATAGAACGTAAGAGCTTGGGGCAATCTGTTAATTGGGTTAAATCGGCTTTTTCATCTATGGTTAATGGACGGATTACCTCATATTGATTATTACCGACTTTAGTTATAAGATATTGTTTCTGTAATTTAGATAGACTACGATTAGGATGATTAGCGTCATATTCTATCTGATATTGATTACATAATTGTTTGATGTTCATTCTTGCCTCCTAGATTATCAATGTATTCTTTAACAAATTGCTTATTTAAATAAGCCGTAATCTTCTTACTTATTTCCTTGGACTCTAACATTTGAGTCTGAATATTTTTATTAATCTTGTTGCTCTTATGAAACTTTAATTCGTGTTTAACAGACTTTTTACCTACAATAAAATGGATTGCATTGGTGTAGTAATCATATCCGAAAGTTTCTTTTACTTTATCTAATATATAATCATGATATTCTTTCTTTATTATCCTAGGTGCAAAATATAATTGTTTTTTTGATAATCCTAATCTATTCAAGGACTCATTTTTAATATCTAACATAGTCGAGATTTCATCGACATTACAAATATGTTTAGGCTGTGATACATAAATATCACCTTGCTTGATAGGCTTTTTGTATAGTATAAATGACTCATTATAAGTAATCAAACCTTTTTGTGCCATTGATTTAATTGCATTATCAACATTCTGCTTTAATAATTTATTAGATATTTCAAAGAAACTATTAAGGCTTGAAAAGATAATATCGTCCTTAGATAATTCTAATATATTATCTTCTATTGTGTCGAATTTGATAATTTCTTTAGTTCTGTCTGTATATATGTTGTTTTTACCAACGTGATAATTGATATTTACCATATTAGTAATTTCATATATATCGTAATAGCTGATTGTAAGTTCTGTTCTTTGCATTAGGTCAAAGTAATATAAAAGTTTATCTGCAATATAAGAGGCGTATTTACCACTACATTCAATGAGGTTTAATTCTTCTGTTGAATATTTTTTCTTAATGTAGTATTTAGTGCCTATCTTATCAATATCGTAAAACTGTTGCCATTTTGCTAGTTGTAATTGTCTACCCTTTGAGCCACTTGTAGAGATTGGTTCATTCATTATGTCGCAGATTTCTTTATATTTTAAAGGTTTGTTATATATGTCGTCCATTGTACTCCTTTCTATGATTTTAAATTTTTGTACCTAAATTTGATAATAGGATATATATATTATCAAAAAGAGGTACAAATTTTTCATATCGTTTAATTTTTTAGTTTTGGCTTAATAATATCAGAAGATGGATAAAATTACAATTGTGCAAATTGCATAAAAGGATTGGGTTGATTTTGTGGATAATTGATAATGATATGGGAGATTGGGATAGTTACATTTACTGTCAACCACCTTTGTAAAAAATTCACATTCCCCTACAAAAATTTCACAATCACTACCATTTATCCCATATAATTCATTAAAATTTAATCATTCATAATCATATTTTTCACAATCTATTTCTGTGCTACAAGCTATATTATATTGAATACATATATTTAAATATATCTACCCTATTGTATTTAAATCTATCCCCTATATTTATTTAAATATATTCCCTATTATTAACTATATTTATTATATGTATATTATGTATATGTATATGTATGTATCATCTATATATTATCATCTATATCTATTATCCTATGTATATTTGATTAGATTGAGGGTGGGGGGAGAGTTTGGGAGAGGTTTAACGTAGGGGGTTGACAAGCGAAAAATAATCTGATAATATCATATTATAAATTATAATTATAAAGGAGGATAAATAATGAATTTAACAGTAGGCGACCAAGTATGTAATGGCATAACAACGTACACAATATTAAAAGTAAACTATGATGAAAGATATTATCATGTTATTACTAATTATTTAACTACAGCTAAATTAAAATTCGATACCGTAGATGATAGGTATATGTATTGTGGTCATATTAATTTTGATAAATCTTTAGATTTTATAACTAATGATTGTTCTTGTTGGTATAATAAAAATAATGATTGTAAGAAACCTATGACTGTATTAGATTTGTTGAATAAGACAAATATATCTAGTAATGAATTAATTGAGATACGTTGCCCGCGTTATGGATTTCAAATAATAGTAGGTTGTAGTAATAAAAACATTACATTATATAAGAAGTTCATTAATGCATATGGTGGTTTTGTCGTAGATGAAATTACTACAAGAAAAACAGATAGTCATATTATTTATAGTATTAAAATAGATTACTATGATTAAGGAGGAATAAAACAATGAAAGTATATGTAGTATTATTAGGTGATGAAATTGACACTGATGGAAATATTGAAAGTATTTTCAGTACAAGAGATAATGCAGAAAGATACATTGCTCATTGTTATGAGAAGTTTCAAGACGCTAAAGGAAGTAGAGAGGTCGATTGGCATAAGTACTATATAGAAGAATTCACAATCGATGATTATGTTTATTTTAATAGTACAATAGACCATGATGAAGAACTTTATTATAGATATTTAGTAAAGTTACATAATAGAAATGCAAGTTATATTGTGTCAATTAAACCTATGTTGGCTCATAAAGCTAAAGCAGATTCACATGAGGGTGATTATTATATGTTTTATGACAAGAATAAAAATCTTAGTATTGAAGATATTCAGCATAGATTTGAGCAGTATTATAGCGTAATTGTTAATTGGTCTGAATAAAATCAATTTGAATAAAATCGATTTGAATAAAAAATAAAAAACAAAAAAAATGATAAAAAACATTTGACATATGATTTTATATGTGATATGATACATAATGTCAGACAGAGATAACAAGTTGCGAGTGAGATTAGCGACAAGAACATTGAAAAAATAATATTATTAAATGGAGGAATTTTACTAATGAGTAAAAAGGAAAAGGAAACAAAGAATCTCTCACAGAGCAAGAACAGAGTACAGCTTGTAGGAACTATTGAGGAAATCAATCTTACATTCGATGAGAAGAGAAAAAACAAGAATAACGCCGACATTGTAGGTGCAATTGTAAAGGCTGATACAAAGAGTCCAGCTATTACAATTAAGGCTAATGGTGAAATCTATGAAGTTGAGATTATTCCAACTTATTCACAGATTGAAGATAAAGAAAACGGCGGTCTAAAGGATAATCCTCGTTTTAAGGCTCTTGAAACTGTAATGGGTTATGAAAAGGGTACTAGAGTAATTGTTAATGGCTCTCTTACAGAAAACGGATATGTAAATAAGCAGGGAGAATGGTCATCACGTACACAGGTACAGAGCTTTAGTATTAGCTCATCAAATGTTCCAACAGAAGATTCTACTGATGGTAAGATTAGTGGAATTATTAAGAACATTAAGGAAGAAACTGTTAATGATGAAGAAACAGGTAGACTCTTAGTAGAGCTTTACAGCGTAAACTATGATGGCTCAGTATTCCCTATCAATCTTGTAGTAAGTGAAGAGCTTGCAGGTGACTTTGAAGATTTATATTCAAAGGGCGACTCTGTAGTACTTGATGTTGAACTGAAAACTAAAACAGTAGGAGCTAAGAAGTCAGATTCTAAGAGAGCTTTCGGTAAGAGAGAGAGTAAGGTAGTAGAAGGATATACTACAGTAGAAATCTCTGTATTCGGTGGAGAAGAAGCTATCGATGACGATGAAAATCAGTATTATATCGACATTGATAAGTTTAAGAAAGCAATGTCAGACCGAGAGGTTATGATTAACGCCAAGAAGGAAGAAGCTCGTAATGGTAGCTCTGATAATACCACTAGTAAGAAGGGATTAGGACTTGGAAATAGACCTAGTAAGGTTACAGAGGAAGATGATATCGAAGATGACCCATTCGCTTAATCCAATCTAATCTTTATATCATATCGGCAAATAATTAAAAAATTGCCGATATGATAATTTAATTACTTGAACTTGATTTAATTAAACGGAGGATATTATGTTACTAAAGAAATTAAAGAAGCAGAAAATGGCAATAGGATTAGTAGGACAGAAAGTAGTAATCTATGGCGATAATGGAACAGGTAAGACAACTGTAGCACTGGAACTTGGAAAAGAGATTTGTAAGAAGGTATCAAAGAATCCCGATGCCGCTCCTGTAGTCCTTGCTTTTGAAAATGGTACAAATGCGGCTGACGACTTCTATCTTGTAGATGGTACTGATTATAAGAATACAAGAGAGATTCTTTCTGATTTTACAAATGAAAAGAATAGAGATTATATACTTGAAAATACTCCTGTATTGATTATTGATGGTGTAGAGAAGATTCCTACCATTGCTAAGAACTATGTAACAAAGAAGAAAGACATTGAAACTTTGGGCGACCTTGGCTATGGTAAAGCATATGATATTTATAAGTCATATACAGATACACCATTTATTAAGTTAATGTCATTGACAGGTGTTACTATCTTCTTTATCTATCATGATGAAATTGAAGATGCTGATACAGGTCGTGTTATTCCAAGTGGTAGTGGAAAAGATAGTGGAACGGGCGTAATTTGTAAGTATATCAGAGATAACAGCGATTACGCTTTTTATGTAGAGCGTCCTACTAACGATGATGGCTCTAAGGCTTATTCAAGAGCTTATTGTGACGATACTAGTAAACATTTTGGTCGTAATAGATACGGAGAAGGTGCTGAAACTTTTGATGTAGATTTCAACGCAAAATCCGTTATGGATTATGTAGAAAAGTGTGGTATTAATCTTGCTAAGAAGAAGGGCGTTGATTATACTACAGTAGTAGAAAAGCAGGAAGAAGTTACTAAGCATATGTCACACGATGAGTTAGTTGATGAAGTAACAAGAATTGGTAAAATCTTGTTTGGTACATCGGCGAAAGAAAGAGCTAAAGAGATTATCAATGACCATATAGCTGAAACCGAGAATGGTAAAGTATCAGAAATTGAAGATGTACGTACTCTTGAATATTTGCTTACAGACCTAACTGACCTTGCATCCGATAGGGATATAGATATTGAGTAATAAAAAATCCAAACGTGGAATTCAGTATGAAGATATTGAATCCATGTTTGGAAAGAAATATGGCAAATTGACAGTTTTACCAATAGTGTATGTTGAAGATATCAGAGATGCAAATGGGGAAATTGATATACACAAACGTAAATACATACTCAAATGCAAATGTGATTGTGGTAATTATTATTATGCTAATAGATTGCAATTATTATCAGATAAGGTTCATTCTTGTGGTTGTGAAAAAGCACAAAGATTAGCACAGATGAATCGTGAAAATAAAAAATACGAAGATTCGGACAGCCAAACTAGTAGCATATATAATAATTTATATAACTCTTGGCACGCAATGTGTCATCGTTGTTTGAATAGCAATGATGTACATTATCAATATTACGGTGGCAGAGGAATAACAGTTACGGAAGAATGGCTAGATTATAATAATTTTAAAGAATGGGCGTTAAAAAATAATTGGAATTCAGAATTAACCATAGATAGAATTGATTCCAATGGAAATTATGAACCTAGCAATTGCAGATGGGTAGATATGGACGTTCAACATAATAATACACGTAGGAATAAAATATTGAACTATAAGGGTAAAACACAGTCTTTGGCAGATTGGGTAAGAGAACTACATTTAGATTATAGTTCTACTAAAGCAAGATTAGCATTAGGTATGAGTACAGAAGAAGCATTTGAAAGAAAGAAATATGAATCAAGAGAGGAATATCTTAGAAGAAAAGATACTGAGGTAGAAGGATGAATTTACTAACTTATAATAAGGGCAAGAAGTTATTAAAGTACGGTGGTCAGAATCCACACGTAGACATTAAAAATACTTTTACTTTTGGGGATTTGCTTAATATTTGGTCAAAAGACAATTGTGAACTTGATAACGATAAGGACGTATTTGAGCGTTGGTTTATCAGAGATGACCATTATTTTTCACATTATAACTTATTTGTTCATTTGAGCAATATTAAGTATGACAGACATTTAGTGCAGACATATATGGAAAATGATGATTTATGTGTACCTGTAGATGAGGTATTCATCCCAACATTTGAAGATATGTTTGAACATACATGGTATGAATTAAATATAGATTAAACAATAACTAGGGATAGGGATAACAATACCCTATCCCTTTTTACAATAGGACGATTTATGGCTAAAAAGAAAACAGAATATCAGACAGAAAAACCAAAGTCAACTACTACTACGGAATATCGCAAACTTACAGATGTGATACAAGCATTATATTTTGCAAAAGGATATACTAATGATGATATACCTTGGACTTTGTTGGTATCACAGATTAAGAATATGAATAAAGACCATATATCATATACTGACATTAAGAACACTATACAGTATATGATAACATTTGAAGGTAAAGATATTTCAGATGTAGATACATTAGGATTAGTACCATATTATCTTGACAAGGCAAGAAATTATATGCTACAGTATAAAGAAAAGAAACAAAATGCTAAAAATTTTCAATTCACAGAAGATGTAAACAAGGTTACTAAACATAGTAATTCTATTACTTTTAATAGAAAAAACGAAACTTTTGACTGACTAGGAGGGTTTGAATGGAAAAGATATATAGCATTAGTGCTAGTAACTTTGTATTAGGTACGTTAATGAATAATACTAGTTTGATTTATAACAGTACTTATCCATTAGAAAAGAGCGATTTTAAACCATTTTTAATACATAAAATAATATATGTTTGTATTTCACAGTTAGCGGATAAAGGTGTAGAAAAGGTAGAACCAATTGAGATTGTTAATTATTTAAATGATTATCCCGAACAGCTAAATTCTTTACAAGAGGAATTGAACGATGGAGATATAGTTGGATATGTAAAAACATTAAAAGAGTTAACAGACGATAACCACAACTATAGTTATTGGTGGAGTGAGGTAAAGAAAAGAAGCTGTTTAAGAGCATTTAGAGATAATGGTTTTGACATATCGGACTTTTGGAACGTAGATAAAGATAACGAAGAAAATGAAAAGAACCTTAATAAATACACTATTGCTGATATTGTGGATAAATTCGATATGATATGTGCAAGTTTAAAAAACAAATTTGTCATTGATGAAGATACTACTGAGAAACAAGCAGGTGATAATGGTCAAGCAATATTAGATGCATTTGAGCAAGATATAACAATGGGATTAGGATTAGAGTCAAAATACCTAACTACACTATGGGGTGGAATTAATAAAAAGCAAGTATATATCCGTAGTGGTGATACAAGTAGTGGAAAATCTCGTAGTTTGATTGGCGATTTAAGTACGTTATGTTGTGAAAAGATTTACAATCTTACGACAAATACTTGGGATTATAACCCTAATGGTAAACACAGAGGATTATATATCGGCTCAGAGATGGAACTTGATTTTGAAGTAGACCCTATCTTTTGGTCATATATTAGTGGTGTAGAGTCGAGTAAAATTATACACCACAAATGTACACCAACAGAATATAAAAGGGTGCAAGAAGCTATTGACATAGTTAATGATAAGTGTTTATGGCTTGTTGATATGCCTAGTTTTAATATACGCAAGGTTGAAGATAAGATTAAGGAATACAAACAGCAGTATGATATTGAGTATGTAGCTTTTGACTATATCCTTTTAAATAATCAGCTTGTTAAAGAGTTTGTAGAAAGTAGAGGTCGTAGCGGAGTTGGTGCTAGAGGTGATGAAATCCTAGGTGAATTAGCAAAGGCATTAAAGAATCTAGCCAAGAAATATGACGTAGGATTATTAACAGCTACACAGGTAAATAGTGGTATATCAGATTATAAAGCTAGAGATTATCAAGTATTACGTGGTTCAAAACAGATTGCAGATACTTGTACGGGCGGTTCAATATCAATGCCAATTACATTAATGGAAAAGAAACTTGTAGACGGACTAATAGATGAATGTCCTATCAATAAACATAAAAAGATGGGAACTAACCGCTTAGAGCCTAACTTTGTAGAAACTGTATATAAGAGTAGATTTAGTGAATATCCTAAAGAATGTAAGATATTCAGTTATTACGACTTAGGTAATATGCGTAAGATTGAAATGTTTGTTACTGATAAGAACTTTAATCCGATTAATATTCCTAAAACGGAAGTTAATTTAATAGCTTGACTTAAAGACTTTATCTTGGTATAATAGATACTAAGATAAAGTCTTTTTATATTGAGGTGGCACAATGATTGATGCAAAACAGATTAAGGAAAATTTATCAGAAGATGACGTAATAAAGATTGTAATATCTTTAGGAGGTGAGTTAAGACAGCAGACTATTGATACTTTAATATTTACAAGCATTACCTACAAGAAAGACGCATATGAACATAAGGCTAAATTATATTATTATATTGAAACTTGTAGCTTTGTAGAATATCATACAGGTAACGAAACATTTGATATATATGAATTAGTTAAACGTAGAGCAAAGATACTTGGATATGAATATAATTTTCCACGTTGCGTTAAATATATTTGTGGTAAAATAGGAATTGATTTTGATTATGGTAATATGTTTGTTAAAACAAATACATATAATTGGAAATCAGATTTAGTACAATTTGTCAAAGGAACTAAGAAAACAGCGACATTTGATAAAAAATATAAAGATGATGTATTATTGCAGTTTGATAATCTATATCATATAAGTTGGCTTAATGATAATATTACTTTTGATACAATGGATAAATACGATATTAAATACTATAAATATAAAAACGCTGTGGTTATTCCATGTAGAGATATAGATGGAAATATTATAGGAATTAGAGGTAGATTTTTCGGTAAGGAAGATATAAAATATTTACCTATCACTATGTTAAATGGAACGTCCTATAAGTTTCCGACTAATGAATTTCTATATGGTATCGACAAAACAAAAGTAGGTATTAGAAAACATAAGAAGTGTCTATTAGTAGAAGCTGAAAAGAGCGTATTACAAGCTGATGGGTATTTTGGAGAGGATAATTTTACAGTAGCGTTGTTTGGTAAAGCGTTTAGTAAGAAAAAGTTAAACACTATACTTGAATTAGGCGTTGATGAAATTATCATAGGATTGGATTTTGATTATTTAGAAGTGGGAGATAATGAAGAGTTTAATACATTTAGAGATAATGTATTGAAGATAGCCGATATGTGTAAAGGATATTGTAAAGTTTCGGCTTTGGTTAGTTATCAAGGACACCACCTTAAAGATAGTCCTACAGACAATGGTAAAGATTTTTATTTGAATTTATATAAAGAAAGAGAGGTAATTTATGAGTAGTTATATGATTTTTCTATGCGTGTTAGGAGTAGTTATATTTTATATATTTCTAAAGAACGATAATGACGATAATAATGATAATCAGCCTACTACAAATGACATTATCGAATACAATCTAATAGAAAAGGATTTGTTTAAATGAGTTTAAAAATTAACAATATTTTTGATGAATATGAAAACATTGATTTATATAATTACTTTAGGCATTGTGGTATTACAGATGTAAGAGAATATCTGAATCCAAGTGGTAAATATAATTGTAATCCTTATGGTTTTAAAAATATCCATGAAGGAATAAATTTATTCAAGTATCATTTATTAAATCATAGTTTAATTGGTATCTTGACGGACGGGGATAATGATGGGTTTACAAGTGCTAGTATTGTTTATAGATACATAAAAAGGTATGATAAGACTATAAAAATCAAACTGTATTTACACGATGGTAAGGAACGTGGATTAGCTGATGATAAGGTCTATAATAAGGTTTTAAAAGATAATCTTGATTTATTAATCATACCAGACGCAGGTAGTGAAAAGACTGACAGAGAAAAGGTTTTATTAGATAAAGGCACTGATTTATTAGTGTTAGACCATCATGATGCAGATGAATATATTGAACATGGAGTATTGATTAATAATAGACTAGAGGACAATATTGATATAGATAGAAATTTAAGTGGCTGTGGAGTTACATATAAATTTCTATCAGCTATGGATAAAGAACTAGGTGTAAAATTTTCAGATGATTTTATTGATTTAGTAGGATTGAGTGTACTTTCCGATTCTATGCCATTAAATGATTATGAAAATAGATATTATGTTTATAAGTTACTTAAATTACAAGACATTAAGAATCCATTATTATATGAATTGATTTATATGTATTGCAATAAGGACGAATTGACAACTAAGGATGTAAGTTGGACTATAATCCCAAAGATAAATGCAGTAATACGCTCAGATAATACAGAATTTAAACAAAAGATGCTATTAGCTTTCTGTGGTAGGAGTGATGATTTTGAAGCAGTTGCTAAAGAGTGTGGTAAGTATCATCAGTCACAATATGAATATGTAAAGTCGTTTGTTGATAACAATATTGATAATGCAATGATAGGTGAAAACATTATATTACTCCTATCTAGCGAAATGAAAAGAAGTTATAGTGGATTGATTGCAGGTTCAATTAGTGGTAGATATAATAATAAACCTACTATTGTAGCTAAGTTAGGTAAAGATAATGAAGCAATCGGTTCATTTAGAGATGGTGGATTTATCAGTAGAAATACTATTAAAGAGATGGTCGGTGTTAATTGGGCGAAAGGTCATGATGATAATGCATTTGCTGTTAATATTGATGGTACAAAAACCAATGAACTATTTGATAGTATTAACGCCTTAAAACTTGATTATTCGACTAAATTAGACGTTATACAGACGATGATGGTAAATAATATACCTAAAGATTTATTCGGCGTATTTGAGCCTTTAAACGGCATTTTAGGCGAGGGTATGCTTACCACTGATTTTTGCATTAAGAACATAAGAATTAAGCCAAGAGAAATTAAAGTCATTGGTAAGAAATTAGATACAGTAAAACTTACACTTGGCGATAAAGATGTATTGTTCTTTAAAGTAAGTCGTGAGAAACTTACAAAAGATTTCCATATTGTACTTGACGATGATGGAACTATCAATTATAATGACAATAGTGAATTAAATATTACTGTAGTAGGTCAACTAGGAGTAAATGTTTATAGAGAAAAGAAAACTAATCAGATTCTAGTAAAAGACTATGAAGTAATAAGTAACGTATTTGATTAAGGAGGAATGAACGTGAAAATTTATTTAGCAGGAGCAATTAGCAACATTGATTGGAGTGAAGCTACAACATGGAGAGATGATATTATTGAGTACTTCCATGAACTGTATAAGGTATCTCCTAGTGTATTTAATCCATGCGATTATTTCAATGATGATATGACTGAAAAAGAGGCTATGGAGTTTGACCTATACCATCTTAGACAGTCTAACCTTATGATAGTTAATTGGAATTATGACTCAATCGGTACAGCAATCGAGATTGGCGTAGCCAAAGAAAGAGGAATTCCGATTTTTATATTAAACGATACAGATAAAGAATTACATCCTTGGATTGATAATAGTGGTGTTAAGGTATTTAATACACTGTATGACTTATTGAGTTATATTGAAACCTATTATTTAGACAACGTAAATTATAACGAGGAATAATATGATGAACATTAGTGTTGATACAAAATTTTTATGGGCGGCATGGTTTATATTGCTGATTTTAAAAACAATGGACTTGATTAGTTGGTCATGGTGGATTGTATTCTTACCAATGATAGTAGCTATTATTGTTGATATTATAAGTATAATAATATTTTTCCGTACTTATCATAAATATTGATAAATCATTAAAAGGGAGCTTGACAAAGCTCTCTTTTATTATTATAATAATATTGTTTAGAATTATTATAATAACAGAAAGGAAAATGATATGTCTTACAAAATTTTTAATGAAGATTGCATAGCAACAATGGAAAAGATGCAGAAATTCAATCATAAGGTAGATATTGTATTGACGAGTCCACCTTATAATACAGGTAGACCAAGTACATCTGAAAGAAGCCGAGAAAATAACGAGGGTCGTTATGATGTACACTTAGATACTATGTCACAGAATGAGTATTGTAATTGGTGTGTTGATTTATTTAATCACTTTAATAATATTCTGTCTGAAAATGGTGTAGTGTTGTGGAATGTATCTTATGGTTCAGACGCAAGTGTTAATACAGAATCCATTGGTTTAATTTGGCTTGCTATCGCTGATATTATTAGAAATACAGAATTCACAGTAGCAGACAGAATTATATGGAAAAAGAGTTCGGCATTACCTAACAATGTAAGTAAAAATAAGTTAACAAGAATCGTTGAGGATATATTTGTATTTGTTAGAAAGAACGAGTATAAGACATTTAACTGCAATAAAGAGGTTAGTAGTATAGGTAAAAACGGACAACAGTTTTATAAGAATTATTACAACTTTATCGAAGCTAAAAATAATGATGGTTCGTGTAAATTAAATAAAGCTACTTACAGCAGTGATTTATGTATGCAGTTGCTTTCATTATATGGCAAAGAGAGCAATACAGTTTACGACCCTTTTAATGGAACTGGAACTACGGGTGTAGCTTGTAAGAAATTAGGTATGAATTATTTTGGTAGTGAGATTAGTAAAGCTCAGTGCGAATATAGTATAGACAGAATTAATAATTGTGAGGGATAATATATGTTTTCTTACGAAAAATTTTATGACCATTTTGTAATAACACAAGATAATAAACCAATATTACACGTAGACACAGAATCAGAAGCAAAGAAGATTGTTTTTGAACTAAAGAGCGAAAATGTAGATACTGATATTGAGGCTGTAAAACATTATGGTAAAAACTATGTAACATATCACTTACACACCGAAGATAGTTTGCTTGATAGTTGTACTAATTATAAGTTATATGTTGATAGGGCAGTAGAATTAGGGCAAAAGGCTATTTGTTTTACAGAACATGGTAATATCTTTAATTGGGTAGAAAAGAAATTATATTGTGATGAAAAGGGTATTAAATATATACATGGTATTGAATGTTATCTAACAGAAACATTAGATGAAAAGATTAGAGATAATTACCATACTATACTTATTGCTAAAAATGAAAATGGCTTTAAGGAACTTAATAACCTTGTATTTCTATCCAATCAAAAAGACCATTTTTACTATAAGCCAAGATTGACATTTGATGAATTTTTAGGTATTAGTGATAACGTAATAAAAATCTCAGCTTGCGTACAATCTCCATTAAATCAGTATAAAGGCAAGAGATTACATGAATTATTACAGCACTATGATTATTACGAAATTCAGTATCATAATTTTGATGAACAGATTGCGTTTAATAAGTTCTTATATCAAATGTCATTGAAATATAATAAACCATTGATTGTAGGTACTGATACTCATAGCTTAGATAGTTATAAAGCCGAATGTCGTATGATACTTATGTTATCTAAGGGGATTACATACTCATATGAAGAAGATTGTGATTTAACATATCAGTCTTATGATGGTTTAATTAAGAAATTTACCGAGCAAGATTCTTTACCGATGGATATAATACTACAAGCTATTGATAATACAAATGTAATGGCAGATAGTGTTTATGATATGGTATTAGATAAAAAAATCAAATATCCGTATCTTTATCCTAACGATGAAGAGGTACTATGGGATAAATTAAAAAAGAATTTTAAAGAGAAGTATAATAAAGGAATACTTGATAAATCTCAAAAACAGAAATATATAGATAATATTAAAGAAGAAATGCGTGTATTCAAAAAAACTGATATGATAGGATTTATGCTATTTATGTCAGAACTTGTATCTGATAATAAAGCTAATGGCATTAAATTTGGATATGCTAGAGGAAGTTGTTCGGGAAGTACGGTTGCGTATATATCTGATATTATCGATGTAGACCCTGTAAAACATCATACTATATTTTCTCGATTTGCCAATGAATACAGAAAGGAAATCGGAGATATAGATATTGATGTATATGATGACCAAAGACAGACTGTATATGATTATATTATTAATCGTTTTGGATTAGAACATACTGCATATATACTTTCTATAGGAACATTGGCAGACAAAGGTTGTATAGACGATATTGGTAGAGCATTAGCTATTAAATGGAGATTAGATAATGGCTTATCTAAGGACGATAAAAAATATGATAATGAAAATCCTTATAATCTAACAAAAGTAGCAGAAATAAAAGAGTTATATGATAACTCTAAAGAGCAAGCAAGAAAACAGTATAGTGAATTATTTTATTATTTTGATGGATTATTAGGTTGTGCTATTAGCCAATCACAGCATCCCGCAGGTATTATTTGTTGTTATCCATCTCCGTTAGTTGAGAATTATGGTATGTTCTTAGGAGATGACGGACAAAGAATATTACCTATTAACATGGAAGAAGTACATGAAATAGGCTTAGTTAAGTATGATATTTTGGGTTTGAGGAATGTGGGTATTATAAGAGATGCTTGCCAATATGCCAATATTGAATATCCTAAATCATATCAGATTGATTTTAATGACCAAAATGTGTATGCTGATATGGTAAGTAATCCTATTGGAGTATTTCAGTTCGAGGGTGATTATGCATTTAATACACTTAAACAGTATTATCACAATATTAAGTCACAAGGTATGGATTTTACACTTGATGATGTTACAATTTGTAATGCGGCAATACGTCCTAGTGGAGCATCTTATAGAGATGACCTTATCGCCCTTAAAGAACATAAAAATCCATCAGAACTTATTGATAAGCTACTTGAACATAATCATGGGTATCTTGTATATCAAGAAGATATTATAGCGTTTTTACAGCAGATATGTGGTCTTAGTGGTGGCGAAGCTGATAATGTAAGACGTGCCATTGGACGTAAACAAAAGGATAGATTAGATGCGGCAATGCCGAGTATTCTCGAAGGATATTGTAATAAGTCCGATAAAGATAGAAATACAGCAGAAGAAGAAGCAAAAGAATTTTTGAGAATTATTGAAGATGCATCTAGTTATATGTTTGGGTTCAACCATGCGACAGGCTATTCTATGATTACATATACTTGTGCATATTTAAGATATTATTATCCGCTGGAATTTGTATGTGCATTTTTAAATTGTTCTAAGTCAGATGAAGATATATTAAATGGAACTAAATTGGCTACATTTAAGGGGATAAAAATAATATCCCCAAAATTTAGGTATTCATCTAACGATTATACAATTAATAAAGATGATAATAGTATATATAAAGGCTTATCATCTATAAAAGATGTAGGTAAAAATGTAGGTAGTGCTTTATATACATTAAAAGACAATCATTATAATAATTTTATTGAATTATTAAAAGATATTATGTCTTTAAAGGATAATAACAATAAGAAAATAGTAAACAGTAAGGTACTTGATATTTTAATACATATAGACTTTTTCAGTGAGTTTGGTACTGTAAATGAACTACTATATCTTAGAAATTTATATATACAGTTCGGAGCGGCGAAAGTGTTATCTATACCTAAATTAGATTTAGATACCCTTGAAATCGCTAAAAAATACACTCAGAACGTCACAGAAAAACAATTAAGGGGAATTGATAACCTCGGCTTAATTAACGCCCTATATGAGGCAAATAAGCATAAAATTAAGCCTATATCAAACCTTGACCATATTAGATATGAAGCTACTTATCTTGGATATACTGATAAAGAATATGCTTGTAAGGATAATAGGTATTATGTGGTATTAAAAACAGATACTAATAAATATGGTACACCGATTCTCACTGTACAGAGATTAAATGATAAGACTAAACAAGGTGCGTTTAAAGTAGATTACAAATGGTGGGATGAGTATAAGTGTGAGCAAGGTAATATAATTCAGATAGCCTTTAAGAAGAAGCCAAAGAAGAGATTGAACGAAGATGGCAAATGGTATAATACAGGTGAATTTGAACACATAATTAAATATTTTGCAAAAACAGAAGAAATAGCTTGACAAAGTAATCGTTTATGATACAATAAGTATTGTAAACGATTATTTTATTGAAAGGAGAGAATATGAAAAGGCAGATTAGACAAGGTTGTTTTGAAACCAATAGTTCAAGTGTTCATGCAATTTGTGTAGCGTCACAAGAGTTAAACCACATTAAAAACTTACCTAGTTCGGTTTCTTTTGAATTTGGCTCTTATGGTTGGGAGTTAGATAAATATACTAGCCGATTTGATAGAGCTAATTATTTATACACAGCCATTATACAGCTTGGTGGAGTTCTAAAGAAACCACAGTACAGTCAGATGATTAAGAGATTACAGTTCATTAATGATACACTAAAGAAGCACAATATTGACGTATATTTCGCTGATTTCGGTGTGACTGTATCTAACTGGGAAAAGAAGATAGTGTGTTATACTGATTGTTTGGACGAAAGCGGAATTGACCATGTAGGAGAATTAGAGGAATTTGTTAATACAGTTTGTTCTGACGAGGATATCTTAATGAATTATTTATTTTCAGAACAGAGCTATATTCAGACAGGTAACGATAATGAAGATATTGTACCCGTAATTAATGTGGATTACCCACATAGAGAATTTTATAAATATAATTAAAGGAGTGACTGTTAAGCAATCGAAAACATAGAAATATGTGAGTAAACATAGACGAATGTGTATAAGGATGGTGATGCTAATTGTTTGTAAGTTACAAAACTGAAATCAATCCTACGCAAACACAGATACAAAAGATAAATCAAACAATAGGCACTTGCAGATACATATATAACTTTTATCTTGCCACACAAAAAGAAAGGCATGAGCATGGAGAAAAACTTCAATCTGCTATGGATTTTAGTAAGTGGCTAAATAATGATTATTTACCACAACATGAAGAACTGTCTTGGATAAAAGAAGTTAGTAGCAAATCCGTAAAGCAAAGTATTACAAACGCTTATAGTGCTTATCAAAAGTTTTTCAAAAAGCAAAGCAGATTTCCCAAATTCAAGAAAAAGGGGAATTCAGATGTAAAGATGTATTTTGTAAAAACGGATGCTAAAGCAATTATCTATTGTGAAAGACACAGGATAAAGATACCTACACTTGGATGGGTAAGGCTCAAAGAAAAAGGTTATATCCCTACAACTAAAAGCGGTTTAGTAATCAAAAGCGGAACTGTATCTGAAAAGGCAGGAAGATACTATGTATCTGTGCTGATAGATGTTCCTAAAAAAGAAGTTGAGAAAAATACTAATCAAGGGGTAGGAATTGATTTAGGAATAAAGGATTTAGCAATCTGTAGTGATAAACAAGTCTTTGCAAATATAAATAAGTCTAAAGAGGTTAAAAGACTTGAAAAGAAATTAAAGCGTGAACAGAGAAGTCTGTCACGTATGTATGAGAATAAAAAGAAAGGAGAGTCTACTCAAAAGAATATACAGAAGCAAAAAAGAAAAGTCCAAAGGATATATCATAGGCTAGATAACATTAGAACAGACTATATCAATAAGACAATAGCAAAGATAGTGAAAGCCAAGCTATCTTACATAACTATTGAGGACTTGAATATATCTGGAATGATGAAAAATAGACATCTTTCAAAAGCAATAAGTCAACAGAAATTATATGAGTTTAGAACTAAATTAACCAACAAGTGCCATCAGAACAATATTGAGTTAAGAATTGTGGATAGATGGTTTCCAAGTTCTAAAATCTGTCATTGTTGCGGAAATATAAAGAAAGATTTAAAGTTATCAGACAGAACGTATATCTGTACTTGCGGATATGTAGCAGACAGAGATTATAATGCAAGTCTTAATTTAAGAGATTGTAAAGATTATAAGATAGCTTAAATAATACAAAACTACCGATGGCTAAGTCGGGAAGTAACGCCTATGGACTATACAAGAACTTGTGAGTAGTTGAAGATTAACGAAAGCATATAGGAAGAAGTAGGAATTTTCTCAATGTGAGTATATTTACACACATTTTGAGTAGCAGAATCATAATGAAGAAACAGATTAGAATGGGCGTATTTGAAACAAACAGCTCAATGACTCATGCTTTGACTATTTGTACACAAGAAGAGTATGATAAGTGGCAGAATGGAGAAACTCTGCTTAATAAGTGGAGAAATGGGAAAGAAAAACAGTTCATAACAACAGATGACGAAAAAATCAAAGAACTAAGAGCAAAATACAATGAAGAAGCCTATCAGTGGTATGATACTTTTGAAGAGTATTTAAATAGCGAAGGTATTTATAAGTATGATGAGTATAACGCCGATGGTTGGTTTGAAGATTTTGATGAAACATTCACTACGCCAAGTGGTGATGAAATGATAGCATTTGGATATTACGGACACGATTAAGATTAAAAAATAAAAAATAGAGAGGATTAAGATAATGAGACCAATAGCAAAATATCAGAATGGAAATTTAATAACAACTTTATATTCAGATGGTACTAGAATTCGTGAAACAGAAGATGATTTTTTTGAGCCATCGTTTGCTGAAAATGTCGATGTTCACGTATCTAATAGATGCGATAATGGATGTGAAATGTGTTACGCTAATTGCACAGTGAATGGTAAGTTTGGTAAGTTGAATGGTTGGAAATTTCTTGATACATTACATGAAGGTACGGAAATGGCTTTAAACTTAAACTTTCCAATTCCTAATGATTTCTTTGATTTTCTTAGATTTCTTAAATCAAAGAATATTATTACAAACGTAACCATCAATCAGAATCATTTTATGAAACACGAAGAAGTTATTCAGCAGATGTATAAGGAAAATTTGATATATGGTATTGGCGTTTCATTATCTAATCCTACTGAGGAATTTATCGAGAGAATTAGTAAATATCCAAACGCTGTAATCCATGTGATTAATGGTATCTTTACTAAGGAGCAGTATGGAATTTTGAAAGACCATAATCTTAAAATTTTGATTCTAGGATATAAGACGATTGGTAGAGGTTTAAGCTATCAGATAAATAAGAGTGTCGACCTTAAAAGAAATCGGAATTGGCTATATGGCAACTTAAAGGATATTATACCGCATTTCAAGGTGATAAGTTTCGATAACTTATCATTAGACCAATTATATGTTAGAAGGTTATTATCAGAAGAACAGTGGGATGAATTTTATGGTGGTGATGATGGTACATTTACATTTTTTATCAATCTTGTAGATGGTTATTTTGCTAAAAATTCGCTATCACAAATTCATTATCCTATTGGAGATTTAACTATGGATGAAATGTTTGGTATAATCTTGCAGAATAATAAGAGAGGGTGAAATATGACAACTGCGGAAATAGAAGAGCGACTCGATAAACTGTATTATACTAATCCTAAGTTATATCTACAGAGTTTAGATAATGTTAAGAAATCGGGTTATAAAGTGTATAGAAACTCAAAAGGACAGCATAAAGTTAAAATGGATTACTATTCATTTTTTGATATGTTTAGATAAGGGAGGAATATTATGGCAACAAATTATGATAGATTAAAGAAGAATATAGTTACATTACATGGTAATGGAGCAGATGTAAAAATACTTACTGTCGAAGAACTTGTTAAATATCTTAATCAGACACCTCAGATTCTCGATAAGACGGAAAAGAGATATATTAGGAATGTAATTGCACCATTTTGGAGAAAAGTAGAATACATAAAGAAAATAACAGATATTTATGGGTGCTATTATATATCTATAGCGTACAAAGAAGGTGGAATACAGCAATACATGAGTTTTCCTACGTTTAATGCTAATAGTGAAATGTATTCCAATATGAAACCAGACCGAGAATATACACTAGAAGAACTTGATGTAAAATTTGAATAAAAAGTACTTGACAACCTCTGAGATTAGGTTTAATATATTAATTGTCAGTTAGATAATTATTATTAAATTTAATTTTGGAGGTTTATTTATTATGAACGGAATTAAAGCAAAGGTCAGAATTACAAGAGAGTTATTTCATAAGGACGATTATTATATTCTGTCTGCCGAACTAGTTGAAAGTAATAGGGATATTAAATTAAATCAGTGGGGCGGCTTTTCATTAGTAGGTAGTCTAGGTTATCTTACTGTTGACAATACCTATGAAATGATTTTAAAAGAGGGTAAAGTAACTAAATACGGATTAAACTACGAGGTCTGTGATGTACCGTCTTTAAGTAAAAAGGATTTAGGTAAAATATCTATGGAAGAAAAGTTTGCGATTATGAAAATGGCTACAACTTCCGATAGATTAGCTCATACCATACTCCAAAACTATCCAAACTTTATTGAAGATGTTATTACTAAATCTGATGAAGAGCTTGATTCTATCATTGATTTAAAACGCTTAAAAGGAATCGGTACAGTCTACTATAATTGTTATAAACGTATTCTTAGAGAAAAATATAAATATATTTTCTTTATACAAGACTCACAGATTAAAGAGTACGATTTGTCAATTGATGATGCTAAAATGTTATTCAAAAAATGGTCGGATGCTAACGAGATTATTAATAACATTAAAAAGAACCCATATGATGTATTGATAAATGTATGTGGTCATAGTTTTAATAAGGTTGATACTTTATTAAAAAAGATTAGACCCGATTTAATAGATAGCGATGAAAGATGCGAAGCTGTAGTGGTAGATATTTTAACTCGTAACCAATATGACGGAAATACCAGACTAAATGGTAATACCTGTTATCACATTATGAAAGACGAATACAATTGTGAACATTTTAAAAATCGCATTGTTAACGTATGTAATAATAGCTCTAATATTTATTATGATGAACCTACAAAAGACTTATCACTGTTTACTACATATATGAAAGAAGTAGGTGTCGCAAGTTTTATAAAAGCAAATAATCAATGTGTTCCTTTGGATTTTAATGTTGAAGATTATCGTATTCTTAGTAATGGTATTGTTCTTACAGACGAACAGTTAAAAGCTGTAGAAAATTTTAAAAATTACAGAATTAGTTTATTACAAGGAGCGGCAGGTTGTGGTAAATCTACATCGGCTAAAGCTATTGTAGATGTATGCTATAACTTAGGTTTATCAATCACATTACTAGCGCCTACAGGAGCATCAGCATTAAGATTATCAGAAACAACAAATAAGACCGCAAGTACTATTCATTTAAAATGTTTGAAAGATGGAGAAATTAATACTGATTGTTTATTGGTGGATGAATGTAGCATGATAGATACTGATTTGTTTCATATGATGATAGGTTGTATTAATAATCCCGATATTAGAATCGTATTTGTAGCAGATGCTAACCAATTAGTTCCTGTGAATTATGGTACTCCATATGCCGATATACTTATGTCAAATATTGTACCGACAACAGTTCTTGACAAAGTGTTTAGATATGGTAATAGTGGTATCGCTTTTGCAGGAGCCAATACAAGACAAGGTAGAGATTTCTTTAACGATGAAGAGGTAAAAAACATTGATGGCAAAATTACCATTATGAAAGATTGGGATTTTTATCAATGTGATAATGACGAAGATATTACAAAAACCGTTGTTGATTTATATGGTAAAATACGTAATAACCACGTTAAAAAAGATGATATATTAATTTTATCTGCCTATAATAACGGTGATTGTGGTGTAAATTTGATTAATCAACTTATACAAGAAACTTGGAATCCACCTAAAAAAGATGAAAAGGTTTTTGAACGCAAGGTAAATGGTTTTGGTAAAATTGTATTTAGAATAGGTGATAGAGTAATAAATACTAAAAATAATTACTCAGCATTAACTTATGACGTATGGAAACAAATTGAAGAATCTGATGGATTATTAACAGCAGACGATGTAGAAACTACAGTTATTTATAATGGTCAGCGTGGAGATGTTGTAGATATTCTTGATAAGGTAATGGTAGTAAAATTTGATGAACAGCTTATAGTATTTGATAAGTTACAAGTATATAATTTATTATTATCTTATTGTATCACTTACCATAAAAGTCAAGGCGCTGAATGTGGCTATGTCATTGGTGTTGTATCGCCTAATCAAAGTAGACTTATGACACGTAATCTGATGTATGTAGGTAACACAAGAGCTAAAATGCACCATATTAATGTTGGGTCGGTACAAGCGTATAAGGATTCTTTAAGACTTGATGGCGTAGAAAGGCGTAATACATGGCTGTTAGACTTACTAACTAGCGAAAATACATTAAAAGAGATTGCTTGACAAAAAGTAATCTCTCTGTATATACTATTATTATCAAGACAACACGAAAGGAGGACGATATGAATATCAGATTTGAGGCAGTTAATTTTTTAGATAACAGTAATGAATACGATTTCGATAATGCAAGATATTTATGTACAGTAGAACACGCTGATTATACAGAATACGCTAAGTTATTATATCTAATGCAACAGAACGATAAAAACAGTGATTATGGAAATATTACGTTAAGATATGATAATGACTATGGTGTAAGAGTAGAAGAATGTTATTCTATTGTAGATATTACCCTTGTTGTACCAAAAGACAAAGTATATGCAGAAAGTATTGTGGTTTACGTAATTGGAGGTTGAAAATGAAATATTATATTAATCCTATATGGTTTTACTTTATGGGTTTATGTGATGATGTTAAGGCACTTACAGTAATAATAGTTATATTTGGTTGGATGATAGCATTATGTTTGTATCTTATTGACGATATGGGGAGTGAAGATGATAGAAAAAACTATCCAATTAAAAAGTTGGTAACAATTGGAGCAATATCTCTTATTATCGCAACTCTTACACCGACAAGTGAAACTGTTAAAGAAATGATGGTTGCAAGCGTAGTTACGTATGACAATGTAGAAGTGGCTAAAGAAGATGTTAAATCATTGATTGATTACGCTATAGATAAAATCGATGAACTTAACGATTAAAAATAAAGGTAGGTGTGTGTAATGTATGGTAATAATATGTCAAGAGGAACGCAAGATTGGCAGATAGATGCATATGAAAAGCGTGGTAGAAATAATCCTTATATTAGGCATCAGAGGTTAGTTATGGAAATGGAATACGACAATACTACTGATAGGAGGAATAATATTAATGAAAAACAAAATCGTAATATTATGTGGTAAATCTGCCTGTGGGAAAAATGCTATTCTTAACAACTTAAAGAAAAACGGATATAAAGTCGCTGTATCTTATACAACTCGACCTATGCGACCAAACGAAAAAAATCACGTTGATTACCATTTTATTAAACGTGCTACTTTCCTTAATCTTATTAAGAACGATGGATTTGTAGAATATCGAGAATATGATACGGTAGATGGTAAATGGTATTATGGATTAGGTAAATCTGAAATAGATTTATTCAACAATAAATACGTAACCATTTCTGATTTACAAGGCGTAAGAGCTTTAAAGGATTATTATGGTGCTGAAAACTGTATAGTATTTTATATCTCAGCAAGTAAATATAATCGTACTGAAAGAGCTAAAAAGCGTGGTGGATTTGATAATGAGGAATGGGAACGTAGATTAAAAGCAGATAATTACGATTTTAGAGAGAGTGAAGTTGCTAAGTATTGTAATTTCAAAATAGATAACAATGGTGATATAGGTTCGACTTTAAATCATATATATCACGATATTAAAATATGGAATAAGACGAGGTAAGGTATGTTAGAATTACGTGGATTTGAAGTAGTTAACAAAAGAAAGACAGATGTAGAAATTCATTTACCAACAAGAGCAGATAGAGGGTCAGCAGGTTATGATTTTTACTGTACTATCGATAAAGAAATTCAACCTAATGAGATTGTTAAGATATGGACTGACATAAAGGCTTATATGGGAGAAGATGAGGTATTGTTACTTGATGTTCGTTCAAGTATGGGTGGAAAATTCATGTTGGCTAACACGATTGGGGTTATTGACTCGACATACTATGGAAATGAGTCCAACGAGGGCAATATCGGATTCTTTTTAAAGAATATATCCAATGAGGTACAAACTGTTCATATAGGCGATAGAATAGGACAAGGTGTCTTTACTAAGTATCTGACAGTTGATAACGATATAGTTCTATCAGATAAAAGAACGGGAGGATTTGGCAGTAGCGGAAAATGACAGATATAATAATAGTACCTCTTGTAATCTTATTGCTTATAATAATATGTGTCATAATGATGATTGCGGATATAAGGTCTGCAAATAAAGTAATAAGAGATACGGACGAATCGACAAAACGTTATATATATACTATTTTGGGTAAATCGCCAACTAGTAAAGTGGAGTTTTATTCTACAGAAAGCGATACAAAATTAACATACCAAGAGATTAAAGATAAATTCCCTTCTACAAAAGTAATGATTATCAGTGTACTAGATACAAAAGAAGGTAAGTTTTAAAATAACCCTTGACTGACTGTTTTGATTTATGATATTATATATCTAAGTTAAAACAGTCTTATTTTTTTAGGAGGAACTATGAGATTAACTAAAGAAGAGTTATTAAAGAAATATCCTTGGAATACTAGCAACTCTTATAACGGTGATATTGTAGCTGTTTTATATGGCGACATACCACATATCCACTATACTCATGACAGAGTGCGTATGGAAAACAGTGACCGCTATGGCTACTTTGATAATGATATGGACGATATAATATCCGCTATAAATGGTATTAATCATTATATCTTTTCTCAGTGTGGTGAATTTAGTGATTATTATACACTTATAGGTGGCGTAAGAGTATTTAAAGATTGGTTTATAGGTACAGTGGATTTACAAATTAAATACAACGGCAAAACATATAATCTAACACTAAACGACTTATATGGTGATACTAAACTATCTTTGAGTCTTATTACAAGCTCTATTTATAGGACATATGATATAAATGATGATAGAAGTTGGATTTCAACTAGATGGACTCCTATGAGTAAAGAAGAAGCACTTAAAGTAGTAGATATAAAACGTGTAGCCGATTATGGTGACATAATTAAAATGGCTGTTGAAAAGTGTAGAAAGATAATAGAAGAGAATTAAACAAAAAAAGGGATATAAGAAATCAATCTTATATCCCTTTATATTATTTCATTATGATTTATTTAAATATATTATAAGCTCTTGATAATTGCATTAGCTATAGCTGTAGCCATTTTATCAGCGTCATATTTATTATAATCCACTTCTGAGTCTACAAAGCAACATTCAATTAACAGAGCAGGAGATTTAGTATTCTTTAATACGTATAAGCTCTTAGAATATTTAACCCCTCTATTTTTAAATCCTAATGATGCAATAGAATTAACGATATTTTTAGCCGCTGTCAATGCTTTACTAGCAGTAGAATATACCCACACCTCAGTTCCATTTCCACTACCATTACTAGCATTAAAGTGAATAGATACATCTAAATCAACAGTATGTGCATTACATTTAGTAACTATTTTCTTTAATACATCCGACTGAGATACGCCGTTATCGACAGTACAATCATATACAGTATGACCTTTAGCTTTAAGTATGGTCATTACCTTATCTTTAATAATTCTATCTTGTTCTGATTCATCAAGTAGTCCGACAGCACCGCAAGCAACTTTGCCTTTTGGATTGTGACCACCGTGTATGTTTATACTTGCCATATTTACCTCCAAGTATATTAAAATTTCTGCGAATTTTGAGTTTCTAGGCGGTTAAATTTATTTTATGACCAATTTACCATAAACATAAAAATAACTGCCTAAAACGTCAAAAATCAATTATATTCAGTAACAAAACAATCGAAACCTTTAGCCTTGATTTCTTTCATTTTTGATTCTGCTACCGATTTACTATTATATTTTCCAACACGCACCTTATATAAGTTATCTACCTTGCGGATATAAGCACCAATATAATTATGAGTTAATTCAGCTTGTAATTCAATTGCATTACGATATACAGAATATGAACCACAATTTACAACATAATAAGTAGTCTTAGCTGTATCATATGTAGTTAAATTATTTTCTGTGATTACTTTATAATTATTATTGACGTATGATAAACTTGTCGCATATCCATCAGCTTTAATTAGTTCTAAATAATTCTTAGGACTTGTAGCTGATTTTAAGTTGTCATATCTGCCATATCCATTTTTAAGAAATTCAAAGTAACCCTTTACGCAATCTTCCATAGAATCGAATTTACACCACTTCATAGTCGAGCTAGTGTAACTACCATCTGCGTTTTGCTCTGAGCCAACTTTGTAATAATATCCACTTGCGCTAGGTACTCTTGTAGATGTAGTATATTTAATACCGAAATAATTATGAGCATTAGTAGCAAGTTCACTAGTTCCATAAGCACTCTCTAAACACGCTTGCGCTATAATTGGACTAGCATATGGATATTCATATATTTTAATATATTTCTGTATTAAAGTTCCAATTTCCTTAATAAATTGAGTTTGTGTAGCCATGATACTATCATCTCCTTTATTGTCTTATTTGATGATTTAGTATCATAAAATTTCTGTTTATATTCCTCAAAGATATATTTAGTATCAGAATCTACAAGTACATAAGCATCATCCATGAGAATCTTTCTTAAATCATCAAATGAGATATAGAAATTACCTTTATCGCCATAGCTCTCGCCCCATGAGTTTCTAATAATCCAATGTTCTACACCATTGATATACTTAAAACCAATGACCGTCAAAGCATGACCCCCATAGCTCTTACCATTAGGAATATATTTAACTATATTATCTTTATCGGGTGAGAAAATACTGTCTTGACACTCTACACCAATTAAAACTGCACCTGTTAAATAAACTGCTGTCTTAATCTGTTCATCGGTCTTTGCTACATAAAAGCTATCTATTTTATAATTTTCAGCTTTATTAAGCAAGTCTGTTTTATGTAAGTTAAAATACTTCTGACATTTTGATAAAGAACCAAAGAACGGCATTTCACGCCATAATACAGAGCCGTATCTACCTTGCTTGCAACAATTGCGCAACAGCATCCCCTCGTAATCTTCACCTTTAGCTCTATTTGCATAGGTAAAAGATGGGGCGAATGGTTCGGTTAAACCACTCTGTTTCTGTTCTTGGATAAATCTAATAGTTGAGTATGCGCACGCACAACATTCAGAACTATCGCCTTGGTCAAATACAGGAACGTCCGTTCTATCGGGAGCGTATTCTTTAGGTAACTGAATAGCTCCCATAGGTATAAGGCTTTCTAATTTCCAATCTCGTTTATCTTTTGGCTGTTTTCTTAATCCACTTTTAAATGTTTTTGCGTCCATTAATTTATCAGTCCTTTGTAATAAGTCTTTCCTTAATTTCTTCTGCTGTGAGCTTAGTAACTTTCTTTGCTGATACTACTTCTGTAGTTTTCTCTGTAGTATTTGTGGCAATAATCTCCTGTATAATCTGAATTGCCTTTACGATTAAGTCAATTGTTTCGTCTGTAAATCCGTTTTTAAGAACAGTAAGCAAGATTGAAAGTGCAACCGTAATAAATGTAATTCCTAATCCTACCTTTGTGCTTGTAGCGATATTAGTGTTGATAGCCACTAGCAGTGAAACAATACCTGTAATTACAGTAACAATCTGTGCCTTGTGTTCTGAAATAAATGTTTTAATCTTATCCATATTTATATCCTCCGTATATTTAAAAATATTGAACGTCATCTTCTTCTTTAGAATCAGATGCGAAATTGTCTAATGTCTGTTTCATTTCATTTACTTGTTCTTCTGATATATCGTCTATAGGAGATTTATCTTCTATCTCTTGAATATCAGAATCAGTTAATCCGTATTCTTTTTTAATCTTACACATTTGCTCATTATACCATAATCTTGTTTTCATTGTATCATGATACATAGCTTGTTGAATTCTTGATACATTTTCAGCTTTTGCTTTTGAATTATATGATTTTACAATCATACCGAAAATACCGCCACTTACGGTGACTGCTGACACGTAAACAGCGGTATCAAAATAATCGGTATAATCAACACACATAGTTTTGGCAAGAACTATACAGAAAAGTACCAAAGAAATTATCGGTAAAATTTTTGAATACTGAAATTTAGGCTCTTTATAATCCCTCGGACTTTCTGCTATCATATATTATTCCTCTTCGTCTGTTTCAACTTCTGGACAAGGAACTCCATACAGTTCAAGATATGCTTCTCTTACTACATCTTGAAAAGACTCTGGCTTAACGTCAGCAATAGTCTTGTTGCCTTTATAAATCTGTCTTGCGTAAATTTTTGCGATTGATGTAATCACGAATGTCACCATTTTGTACCTTCCTTTTTTTTATTAAAAATTAAACAGCTGTTTCCGTTTCTGTATCTGTTCCTGTACTAGTATCTGTTGTTTCAGTATCAGTAGTTTCTGTTTCTGTATCTGTGTTAACTGTTGCATTAATAGTATCTACTAACTCCATAACTGCTTCATATACTTCTAGCAAACTAGCTTGTATTTCATCAATTTGAGTAGTTGCTGACTCATTTAATTCAGTAATAGACTTATTAATTTCAGTCTGTACTTCCGTAACTGTGTCGTTTAATGTCTTTTTTGCTTTAGAGATTAGAGTATCTGTATAAGCCTCTAACTCTTCTTTTATCTGTTCTTTCTGCGATTTATCCGCTCCCTCGCTAGGATATTCTGCTCCATTATCTGTGTATTCATATGTGTTTGAATCGAGATAAGGATTAGCGTATTCATAAGTGTATGCGGAATAATCACCAATCATTACTAATGAATCAGAGAATATCTGAAATCCACTAAGGTCTTGAATTAGTCCAATAACCTTAATCATATGTTCTGACATTCTCTGTACCTCACAGCGATAATAATTATCGTCATCAGTAAATTTAAGCAAAACTCTTGTAGTTGCCATATATTATTTCCTTTCTGTTATTCTACTACGTCATCAGAACTATCGTAATAAGGATAATATCTCGTCATAGTGATAGTTTGCGTACCCGTAATTCCACCACCTGTTTCTATATTTTTAATTATATACTGTGCTTTCTCTTCATTAGGTAAAGTAATCTCAACAACCCAATTCACATCTAGCCAATATACAGGAACACAATTAACGGTGACCGAATCCCAAAACTTACAACGAGTATATAACTCCCATTGCGCACGTTCCAATGCTAAATCGCTTGTGGTAATATTGTCGTAATCATCACCACTTAATACAATTTTTATATCTCCAATATCTCCACCTACATAAAACGGAGAATCTTCGTTGTTATCTTGAACCTCTGCTCTAGGTTGTAATTCTCCCATGAACTGCCAATATGCGTCACTATCTACGTCATAAATATAAAATAAATAATATGTAACATCTTCTATCGCATTATCAGCATCTAGCGTAGATTCTACTGTAATCGTCTTATTAGTAGTATCTAATGCTGTAACAGTGGTAGCAAACATAATAGCTCCATCTTTATCATCATATGCATATATATAAGCACCAACGATATTATCGGTGTCGGATATAAATGTATAGTTATAAGTTGTTGCATCAGCATCACCACTTATGATACAATTGTTTTCATAGCATTTATTATAATTTTGTGATTTTAATACATAATACGTATCGGCATTGATTTTAGGCAACGTTCCACTAGAGTACTTAATAGGATATGAACCATATTCATTAAGGTTAAAATATGCTTGTGTAGAACTATCAATAGTTGTCATATCACTAGGCGTAGTAAATCCTATTTTAATATGGTTTCTCATTTTGGTAACAGTAGAACACGTACCCTCTAAAGTAGGTGGATTATCTACAGTAAGAGTATTACAATAGTTATTAACTTCATGTGTTTTGCCTAACACAATAATATGATTTTTCAATTCATCATATGGTGTATCTTGCTGATGTGAAATATAAACTTTATCCCATAAGTCATCAGTAACCATTATCGGCTCATTTTGACTGTCTGGAATACGATTATAATGAAATACTCCTTCAACATCAAAATACATCTGATAATTGATATTCTGTTCATTTATCGCCGTTAATAAATCATATAACGTCTTATCTCCGTCTACAGTAATATCGTATTGACATTCGGTATAATCACCATCTTCAAATTCGATATCGTACTGTGTAAACCCACCTTTGGCAAGAATAGCTATAATAGCTGATTTTAAATCTTCTCCCTCGGGAATTTCATGTGCGTACCCATCAAGATAACCATTTCTTAAACCTGTTAACTTAGTCATTAAGTCAACAAGTTCAAGAGTAATGGTATTATCTGTGGACGAAATTACATGAGATGGATTATTAATTAAATATATACCCATATTAGTCCATGCTATTTCACCACTATGGATTTCTTCTATTCCCATATATATTTTTAAATATTTATCCATCCAAATTTTTGAACCAACTTGGATTTTATAATAATCTTCTTGACCATATGGTGTTAAGGATAAAGTGCCTGTCCTACGGATATTACTACTAGTAGACATAGAAAATGAATAACTTATTACTACGCCACTTAGTTCATCAACAACGTTATAATTAGTATCTAACAATTGCACCTTGCAATGTAGTTGTCTTACTGCTTGTTTGGCGGCGTTATACTCTAGTTGTGTAATCTGTACGTCCATATTAAGCCTCCACCGCTAAAAATCCTTGTTCATATAAATCAGTAGCGTCATTATATTGACCAATTTCACTTGTAGTGAATGTAATGTATGGTACTGCATTACCTGTATTTTCCATATATGTATAACTTGGCGCTGTAGTAATCTGTACCATCAATATCTTGCCGTTCCAATCCTTAATAATAATGGATTTACCTTTAGCTAAATATTCTGACCATGCCTTTTGAATAAGAGTCATATTAACTTTAGCCTCAGAACTCATTATATCAGAATAATCAGACTCATTCAATAGATAACCACTAATATTTGTTTGCTTATAATTGATATTAGGATTTCTGATAATTACAGGATATTGTTTATTATATGGTTGTAAAGTAGCCAATCCATTTATAGTTGTGTCGCTATTATAGATTACACCACCATATAACTTTTTACATTCCGATTCTGAATCTATCAAGAAGAGTCCATCGTATTGAGTATCTACTGTAGTAATTGAGTAATCCCATTCTTCCTCATTTGTACATGGTACTAAGGCATACTCAAATGTATATCCACTAGGACACAGATAATCAGTGTATTCGATAGTTAAATCGTCAACGCTGTTAATATCTTTCTCTAACAATGTTAGCCATTTTTGTGTGCCTTTAAGTCTACGTTTCAGTTTAACCTTAGTAATATTACTTGTTACCCATGATACGTTACCTGCCAATACGTTACCTTGGAATTCGCAATACATTACAGTATAATTATCCCATGTAGGCTTTTCAGATGTATATTCATAAGATGTATCTCTAGTGATATATACAGCATCAACTATACTGTTCATTAACGTAAGTTTCGTCATATAAGTTGGACTGTAATCTTCTAATACCCAATCAGTATCAGTAATAAGACCGCCTTGACTTTCATCCTCGTACCATAAATCAGTAATCCTATTATATTCTACATTTGTAGAACCATCCCATAAGAGATAGTTAATATCTTCGGAACTAGCCTCATCTTCCCATACGATACCACTTGTAGTACCATAAATTACGTTACTTTCACCATCTTGTGAATTATCTGCTGTAGAGTTTCTATCGTATGTTGAGGTATTATTATCAGTAATCGTTAACGCTGTAGAATCATATACATTTACTGTATAAGCTGTAGGGTCAAATTCTGAGTTAGATAAATAATAAATTGTATCTCCACTACTAGGAGTTTCGGATAATGTATAATAATTTATAGAATCACTTCTTTTCAGCCATGCAAAATAAGGAGTGTTCCAAGTCAATGTAGTTCCAACAGCATTTAATTTGTTAAAATATACAGTTAAATTATTATCAACCACTTTGAGATAAGTAATAACGTCTGTATTATTATTTATCTGAGTTATTTGATTAGATAATTTTGATACATATTGATTGTTATTATAATATCCTTCAACTAAGATATAATCTTTAGCAATTACAGCACCGCTACTTGGAACTCCACGTTTGAATGTTATATCAAACCATGTATTACCATCTTCTGATTCTATCTTGGCTATTTTACCTAGTAATATAGGTCGCCACCATAATACGAATACGAAAGAGTCGTTTAAAAACTGTAATCCGCTATCCCATACTACAGTAGCTCCATCTTCAAGTAATAATTTTTCATCGTCTATAAATTTTCCGTCTGTAGTACCATCAATTTCATGTACGTTATTAACTATTTCATTATAACCTTCTAAACAATTATTTGTAGCTTTAATTAAGAAATAATCTCCGCTAAATTCATTATTGATACTGATAGGATATAAATCTGTAGTAACTGTAATACCATTTGAGCTTGTAGCTGTTGCTGATACATAATATGTAGTATCATCGTCAAAACCATCAAACATATGACTAAATGTAATTGGTGGTGTATTTGAACTTGTTAATTTATTACTTGAATCTATTAATGTTCTTGTGTTATCATATAATAAGAACTGAAAACTAGATAATGTTTCATCTTGCTCTTGATTCCATGTTGCTGTGAATGTATAACTTGCTGAATTAATTACTCCACTCGTAGGAATATTAGTAAAAGATATGGTTGACTGAGAATAGCAATAGAAGTACACTTTATTACTATTCGCTGAAACATTATCATCTACATCGTAGGTGTTAAAATAAAAATAATATCTTATACCATTGGTTAAAGTTCCACTCGGAACTGTTTGATTATATGAATAGGTGGTAGCTTTATTCTGATAAACAATAGTCGAAGTTGTTGCATTAACAATTGTAATTCTATTGGCAACTACTTGATTACCACCTGTGCAAGTGAAAGAAAATGATTGTGAATTGGTTGCATCAAATGAATTGACTGACAATGCAACAGGTGTTGCTAAACTCATTTTCTACCTCCGTTCTTTTTATAATTACTCATCTGAGTCTGATATAACACAATAAATATAATTATCATCTTCTGTATATGTTCTAACTATATTTATTGCATTATCTGTTGTGTTATCTGTAATCTGTAATGGTTTATATCCCTTAGATTTTAGATATTCCTCGGTAAATCCAATCACTGTTACCTCTTCGGTATCTTCATATGTAATTGTCTTTTCTTCGTTTGTTTCTTCATCAAAATACGTTTCTGTATGAGTATGGGTAATTTCCTCGGTAAACTGTTTTGGTGCTGAAATAAATTCCCCGTTTACTAATTTTCCGTATGTCATACTTTTCTCCATTATGTGCTAGTAATAGTATCATATATCGTTTCTTCAATTGTACTTAAACCCGTTTTTACATAGTTATCACCCTCATAGATACTTTGCCATGTGATACCGTCTGAGGACGCATATACAATTCCATGAGCATTTGTTCTTGAACCCCATAGATAACCAGCTACATTGTATTTAAATCTCGAAATTGTCAAATTACTAAGACAAAACGCATATCCGCTTGAAATTCCTGTACTGTTTGCTATGCCACTTATAAATGTGCCTTTTAGCAAGGCGGTATATGGGTAAGTAGCCTTATCATATGTAGGTAACTTTATACCGCCTTTATTGGCGTTTTTCACTAACAATCTTCTTCTAAACTCACTCATCCTAGCACCGCCTTATCGTTCTTTATTGATACTTCATAATATGTGTTAGCATCAAGAGTAGGAGTATCGCCTATCCATGTTACTGCACTAGGCAGAGCTAAATTGCAACCGCTTGATGATGTGGTAAATGCAAAATTAAACTCATTCCAAGGGCGGCGATTAGATGGAAGTGTGATTGTAAGACTCTCTACTGCATTAGTGAACAGATGGAAGTAGTTAGGCTTTAATTCTTGTGATACTGTGCTTTCGTTGGCTATTTCTTCTCCATTACTCATTATAGCATCAGTTAATTGTTTGTTCGACATTGCATAAGGTTGCCATGTACTGTCTGTATCTTCTGCATATCGCAACATTGGATGTATTTCAAGATTATCTACTGTTATTCCGCTACTAATTCCTATTCTAATATTTATTAAACTTCCATCAAAACTATCATCAATAGTAACTTCCATGCTAGATGTTGATGTGTTATTATAACCTTTTTGTACAAAAGCAACTGTTTCTCCTTGTGTGACATAACCAAACTGCACTGATACACCACTAGGTAAAATTCCTTGTGTTGATAAGATATATTCGCCATGAGGTAATGCATTAGCTTCACGTATTATCTGTAATATACTGTAAGCCGTTGATGTTCCATTGATAACAATTCCACTATCGTCACTTTCGGAATAAGTAATACCCGCTGAATAATATGGTGTTGGGTTAGCATATGGTGTCTTTAAAAGGTTCTTTGCACCAAATTTACCTTGAATTGCCCAAATACCATTTATATCATTATCTAGTTCTTGTTTTAATGTCTTATTTGTTGGTGCATAAGGTTGCCATGTATCATCCGTATCGGATGCATTGCGTAACATTCCGTATACTATCATATCCAAAGGAATACCACTTGCGGATGATGATATGTAAATTTTTACATTTACGATTTTATCTTCATCAATTGTAAACGTATTTTCTTTAGTTGTATTGTTTCCAACACTACTAATTACTGTTGTAGTAGAAACTTCTGTTACTTGCACATAAGTGTATGATGGCAATAAATCAACTGTACTTAAAATATATGAACCTTTTTTAAGAGTAACGTTACTCATAAAATAAAACTGTGAATAACTTGTTGGTGTTCCCTCTACTGTAACACTGCCATCTCCATTATCAGTAAATGTTATACCATTTAAGCTATATACCGATTTAGTACTATACGGATATACAAGTAAATTCTTAGCACCTAGTTCTCCTTGTACTTTCCATATTGGTTTATCATCATATTCTTCGCCTTTTAGACTTTCAAGCCATTCTGACTCTGTACCGCTAAATCCGTTCTGTACTGCTACTTCATATGCGGATAAGCCTTGTATTCCTTGTATGCCTTGTTCGCCTTGAATACCTTGTGCACCTGTATCTCCTTTATCTCCCTTATCCCCTTTATCTCCTTTATCTCCTTTTTCGCCTTGCTCTCCTTGAATACCTTGTATTCCTTTTAAGTTACTAAAAGCCAAATTAAAAGATGGACTCTCATTAGTACCCGACTTAGTAACTGTAACAGATGGAGTACCAACAGTATCATTGACCTCTGCTGTCATTGATATATTAGGCGTTTCACCTACTTCACCTTGAATTCCTTGTATTCCGATATCACCTTTTGGTACGATTATATCATAACTACCATCATCCGTCAAGGTTATCGTGTAAATATAATTACCATTACTATCAGTTTCTTTATAGGATATATCTGATATTCCTACACCATCAACACCATTAGTTACATTGTAATCTATTGTGTTTCCATTGGTAAATGTGATAGTATAAGTATCTATATTATTAGTAGTTGATTTCTTGGTGATAGTAGATATACCATTACCTGTATCGCCCTTTTCACCTTTAAGGCTTGCTAACCAATCGGCTTCACTGCCAACAAATCCATTTTCAACAGCAATCTCATAGGCTGATTTACCATCAACGACTTTAACATTATCTAAATTTTTACTTAATTCTGTGATTAACTTACGAGCGGTAGCATCATTAATTTCATAGATGTTCTTACCTAACTGTAATGTACTCATTTGTTTCATGCGCTACTCACCCACCTATCCCATCTATAATTACATTTCCGTTATCATCATCGCTAACATTGATACCATCGCTGTTACTTGTTGTAAGAGATGACGTTTTATCGGATATAAATTTAACGTATATTTTAACGGCTCTGATTACGTTGACAATATCATCTCCGTCTGAAAAACTAATATAAACATTAATCCAATAATCTTTATAATGACCACTTTCGGATAATATAGTATCGGGAATAGATATTCTAAATCCGTTATCTATATCTTCACAATCATTTACTATAGTATCTGATATATCGGTAACAAACTCAGCTTGATAAAAATTATCTGAGCTTAGACCTAATATATTTAAATGTTGACCCTTATCATATTGAAATAAAGGCGTTTTAGTGTATATAGTAACGTCATTAGTATTGCTAAAATCTGCAATAACCATAACCGCTTTATTTCCTTTCAAATTTTATTGTTTGTGGGGTTCTCTTTTACATCCGACCCCACTTTTAGATGCGCACCTGTCAATCGGTTCAATTATTTTAAAACGCATGAAACGGCAAGATACGTTGTATTTATTATATATCATTGCGGAACTTATATATAATTAAACGTTTGGTATTTAGTTCGCTTGTACCATTAGCGATATAATTAAGCTGTTACTTCTTCTACTGTAATTGTGCTCGTGATAACACAATTCTTAACTACTGATAACTGAGATAGAGTATAAGTAGCAAGTAACTCTACTATCTTATTGCCAACTATTTCAAGATTATCTGTAGTATATACTGTACCATCTGCATTAAGATAGTATGAGTACTTTGAGTTACTGCCTAAAATAAGTATTGAATACATGATTTATTCCTTTCTTACTGAAAATATCCCAATATAAACATTTGATTATATTGACCTTGTGGAATTACAACTTTAACTATCTGATTAACTGATAGTGCACTAGTAATAGACTGTACGTTTTGATATGTATTACCATTGATTTTTACACTGTAATAATGAACACTATCTATTTCAGATACTTGCGTGATAATTCCCGTATAGATTAAAGTGGCTGAATCATTAAATTTTTTATCAACAAGATATGACATACCTTTAATGATTTCACCCATTGCTTCTTTATTTTGGTCTGCCATAATTTATATACCTATATTTCTGCGAATTTTGACGTTTAAAGCCACTTAAATTACTTCAATGGACAATTTGTCATTAAAATAAAATAAGTGGCTAAAATGTCAAAATTTACGCTTTTGCATTAGCATATTGAATCGTGTATGAACTAAAAGTATTTTTCAGTGCTTCTACAAAGCTATTACCATCGGTAACGTTTGGTAATGATATTGAACCAAAGGAGAAATTCTGTGTAGTTGTACTGCCACTTCCACCACCGACATAAGAGTTCTTACCTAATGAATTAAGTATTCCTGCTAATGTCTTAGTGGACTCTGCATTAACTACACCGCTACCCTTTTGTAATCTAGTTACCACACCTGTATTAATCTTTGAACCGATTAACATTTCTGTGTTAGGACTTTCACCAACAAGGGCGATTTCAGAATCCTTTACTGCGCTACCATATCCACTAGCGTAAGCTCCAATTTCTGCATTACCACTACTCATTAATGATACTGAGGCAGTATGACTTGCTTCATTATAAGCTCCACCACCACTAGCTGTAGGTGTAGCCATAGATGATACTAAAGAATTCCATGAGCTTACATATTCGGATAATCCAGCTAAAGACTCTGAATACTTAGAGTCGCTTTCAGAAATAAAACTAGACCACTCATCCATCATACTATCAACATGACTCTTGTAATTTTCAAGCATCTCGTCATAGTATTCTTCAAGAGCTTCTTTCTGTTCCTCTAATGCTTCGATTTCAGCTTCGTATTGTTCTTCTACTTGGTCACGATATTCTTCGAGAGCTTCAATTTGACTTTCGTAATACTCTTCGATATAATCACGATACTCTTCTTTCTGCTCTATAAGATTATCATAATATTCATCCCAATAGTCTTGTAGGTCTTGCAACTCTTGTAACTGCTGTTCGTAATCCATTTCATCTTTGTAGTCGGATAACTGCTGTTCTGCTGTAGATACAGAACTTTCATCCTCTGAAAGTTGAAACTGACCATCTTTCATTACCCATACTTTAGTTGCTTTAGCTTGTGCTAATTGATTTTCATACTCTTCAAGCTGATTTATCTGCTCTTGTAAATCATGTGCTTTTTCAAGAGCATCTATCTTTTCTTGATAATAGTTATGTTGTGCTTCTTGTGCCTTTTCGAGAGCTTTAATCTCTGCGTCAATTGCATCTAAAGCATCTTCTTGCGCTTTCTTTAGAGCGTCTATTTGGTCATCAATAGCGTCAAGAGCGGCATCTTTCTCCTTTTCAAGAGCGTCTATAACATCGTCTATAGCATCTAAAGCGGCATCTTTTTCTTCTTCGACTTTATCTTTGTATGCTGAAACTAGTCCTTTATAGATAGCTTCTTCGTTCTCTTGATATTCTTCAAGATACTTTTCATGCATACCACTAGCTTCGCCAAAGTATTTCTCATTAAGCTCTGATAATCTCTTATAATACTCTTCCTCTGAGATTTCTTCCATAGCTAGTAAGTGGTCAAGAGCGTCTTTCTCTTTTTCAAAAGCCTTTTTCCATGCGTCAGAACTTGAACTAGCCGCTTTAGAGCTTGAACTAGAATACTTATTTACTGTGGTATCTGTATCTTGTATAGATTTTCTAATGGAATCCCAACCATTTTTCAATGCTTCGAGTCCACTTAAATCTACATTATTCTCTTGTGCTGTCGCTAAAGCATTGGCGTAAGCAAAAGCTACAATGCCATTACTTGCATCATAAGCCTTATTTCCAACGTTTTCTATTTCGCTACCATATGCGCTAAGTATAGCTTTACCTGTTTCAGAAACTTCATTAAGATTACCTTCTGCATATGCTTGTAAATCAGCCGCTTCTGCTTGTGCTACTTGTTGTAAGGCATCACGTTTTCGAGCGTCTGCTAAAGTCTGTAAAGCATCTGAATTAAGGTTAATCTCACCATTTTCATCATAAAGATATTGTATATACTGTGGATAGTTTTCTAATAGGCTAGTTAATGTATCAACAGATAAAGCACCTTTTTTATTATACTCTTCTACTGCACTTGATAAAGCATCATAAGCGGAACTAATAGAATTGAGAGAATCGGAAAGACTTTCTAGTACTGATACCGCTTCTTCTGTTGTCTCTGTAGTATCACTCTCAGAATCTTCTACACCGCTTATGGCTTGTTCTACTTTATCAGCGATACCTGTTACTTCAAACCAACTGTCAATTAAATTTTTTAGTACTCCATCAGTATCTTCACCTGCTTGTCTAATATCCTCGGCTTGTTCTACTGTAGTTGTGACTTCGGAATTAAGGTCAGCCATAGACTCTCTTAATTCCTCATTACGTTCACTTAATTCAGCATATGTTTTACTAGCTTTTTGTCCACGTTCTTCTAAATAAGTTAATTGCTCAGAATTCTTTTCGTATTCTTCGTTTAATTCTTTATATGTATCTATGGCACTTTGAATTGAACTACCAATATCACCTGTAGTACCGCTATAATATCCATATAGGTTATCATCAATATCTGTTGCCGTTCCATATACGCTAAAATCATCTCTTGATTTTAATGATTTAGCTAGTGTTTTAGCTTCTTCTTTAGCTGACGCTTCTTTAGCTAATTGTATTGCAAGTTGATTTCTTAATGTAGCTTCTTGGTCTTTTAACTCTTCTGACTGTAGTTGTAGTGCATTTAGTTCATCTTGGTCGGTAATTTCAAGTTTAGCTTTATTAATATCATCAATCTGTTCTTTTACAGTCGCTAATTGCGATTCTAAACTCTCAATTTCAGATTTAGCATTTTCGTATTCTTCATTAGCTTGTGATAATGCCTCGGCTTGTTCTTCAAGTGAGACTGTAAGTTTATCTACAATTTTTACTATAGCGACAATTCCCGCTACAACTGCCGCACCCCAAAATAGAGGGTTAGCAAGCAATTCAGCGGTTAATACCGAAACTACTTCTGTAAGTGTTGTTGTACCAGCTATTAACTCAGTAATTGCGTAAGCGAATAGACTTACTTCACTTTTTGCTTTGATAACACTTAAAAATGCCGCAACTGCGGCAGTGGCTAATCCCATAGCGATAGTAACTTGACCGACACCGCTATTAGCAAATTCAAGGCATTTTGTAGCGGCATCTATGATTAATTTAATAAAACTAGATAAACCACCATCACCTGTTACAAGCTCAACAAACTGAGCTTTTAATAAATTGAGTTTCGCGGCTAACGACTCCATATAGGCTTCGTTTTCGTTCATTGCTGAATTAGCTGACCCATAGGCTGTTGCTGTTGCATCGATAGCGGCATCAAAATTTTCCATAAGGGCGAGGAAATTGTTAACTTGGTTAGACCCCGCTGATGTAAGTGCTATATACTGTTGTGTATTACTATCTAAACTTTCCCACTGTTCTGAAAGGTCTTTTAATATATCATAAGTGCTTCTTAATTGTCCTTCTGAATCAGTTAATGATATACCCAATTCACTATATATAGCTTTAAGTTTGTTACCCGTAGAGCTAGATGAATCTAGCGTCTGTGTTAAACGAGCAATAATCTGTCTACAAAATTTTGTTCATCAAAGTTCGTTACACTTTGACGGTTTCTATAAAATTGAGGATTTCTATCTTAATTTTATTCAACTCCTTCTAATCTCTTAGAAGTTCGGACTATATCTTAATTATATATTATTAAATATATAATTTATAGCACTTCGGAACACTTGTTCCTACTCCATAAAGGATAGTCTCTGAACCTTCAACCTTACTTTAGGTTGCTTGGCTACGGATTGCCCCTATTTCCACTCTTATTACTATACCATAATCATTACATTATGCCAATATAAATTTCACATTTTTGCTTATATTATATCTTAGTAAATGGAACTTAGCAGGGTTTCCCCATAATTCACTATATTTTAACGTGCACCTAGACAAAATTTAAGTCCACGAGAGCTTTTACTTGCGCTCTGGGTTATTTCAACCATAGCAGTCAACATACCCTCGGTCTGTTCGAGGCTATTTCCAGCCGCACTAGCTGTTGATGCTACGTTTGCTAAACCATCCGATATATCTGTGGATGATACTGCGAAATTGTTTGACTATAAATTTATTATTATAATAGACTATATCTTCACCTTATATATAATAAGGGCAGGGCACTTTGGATTTCTCCTACTCTACTCACTTCGTCTGTTTTATTACAGCTTATTCTACCATAAGGTAGTTATATTTGTCAAGAGTTATATCTTGATTGTTTTCGATAGTCGTTGAACCTTATTCTATATTTCAATAGAATCTTGGTTGCGGATTGTCTAATTATTTATCCTTTTTACTATTCTTTAGATGATTAGTCTAAACCCTTATAATGTCACCATTATAAGTTAGTAGATAAATTTTTAAAAAGTTCCCCGCAATTCACCCTGTTTAAAGAGGTCACAAACAATTTAACCTCATTTATGGCATCTACGATATGTACTGCCTCATCTGCCGTTATATTAAACGCTTTCATTGTACTAATAAGTATATTAGATGCTTCTGACGCTGACAATTCACTATCAGCAACGTTTTGTAGTAAGGCGTTAACTTGTGCTAAAGTAGCCGCTTCTTCTTCTGTGAAACCGCTCTTAACATACATTGTCGCGCCCTCTAGCATTTCAGAACGTGTCCTTGCCACAGTTTCACCTAGTTCACCCAACTGTTCTATATATTCTTGTAGATTTCCACTTTCAGACAAGTCACTTACTTTATTAAATTCAGTAATAGCTTCGTCTAAATCAAATATAGCCTCTTTAGCCTCATTACAAGCCGTAGTAAATAAAGATAATGCATCTGCCGCTAATTTAACATAAGCTACTCTACTAATAGTAGTAACGAACTTACTCATAGCATTACTACCATTCTGTACAGCCGTTGCATTTTTCTCTACAGCGGTTGTATTAGTCTTTATGGTCTGAGTAGCCTTATTAGTACTTGTAATCTGACTCTTCTGATTAGTTAAAAATGCAGTTCCTTGTTTTACAGCCTTACCCGTAGCATCTACACTCTGCCCTTGCGCATTAGTATAACTTGTTAGGGTTTTAATATATTTCGTAGTAGTACCATCTGCATTAGCTATATTCCTAACATATGTACTAACAGTTTTGGTTAATTTACCTGCGGTAGCATTGTTAATAGCAGTCTGCACACTTTTGGTAATATCTCCGATAGCAGTATTAAGTTGAGCAGTATCAACTTTACTACCAATCATCATATTAAATCCGTTTGCCATTTAATCCCCCTTTCCCCATTATTTCTTAGCTTTATATTTTTTCAACAATTTATTTTCTTTTTTATATTTATCTAACGTACTTGCGTAAACTAAAATACTATCACTAATATCATCGTCTGACTTTTTTGGATTATATTTTCCACTTTTGGTAAAAGATAAATTTAAATCTAACCCAAACATTTCATTCGCTTTTCTGATAGATTTTACTTTCATTTCATCACGTTCTTTACCTTTTTCAGTACCATCAAATAGTCCAATATCTCTACGCCATGTTGATACTGCGATAAACTGAATCTCAATACCACTAGTCGAAAATAGACCCAATAAAGCTCCTTGCATAGCTCCTAGAGTAACTAAAGTGGCTTTTCCACGTTTAGCCATTAATGGAACATCTTCACAGCATACTTTAGTAGGTTTATATTTCTTGACAATTTTATTTAATTGTGGTATAATATCAATTATTCTATCTCTCCAATGAGCATCTTCGTCATGTGGTTTTATTTTACCACAATCAATCAACTTATCATCATCAAAAATGCACCAACCACAGCAAGTAGTTGATGCATCAATTCCCATTCCTATCATATATTTATCCTTGTAAAACTATTCCTAATTTTTGACAATTTGCACGATATTTCTTAGCGAATTCATCTTTTATCCAAAACTCAATGTCATCTCTAAATCCGTCATGATGGTCTACTTCTTCGATTACTGAGATTAAATCGTCAGTAGTTCCACCTTGTCTAATAATATTGTGAAATAGTGTATCTCTAGTTTTAATCTTATCAATATCTACATAAAAAGTGGCTTGCTGTAATCCATTATTAACCGAATAAACCTCATAATCCCATGCATTTCTAAACTCTTCTGTTCTAGGTGAGTACGTATCTGTTTCTTCTGTGGAATAAATATAAACGTCTGTCCACTGTTTAATTTCGTCAACTAACTCGTCACACGTAAGTTTAAATGCTTTACTTAGACCTTGATTTATTCCGATTGTTAAGGACTCTAAATCTGTATAATATCCACTACCATATCGAGCCATGTAATCACCTCATATTATTTAATACGTGTCGGTTTATCTAAAGGTTTTGAGTTCATGAGATTATCATATTCACTTCTAGCAGATTTTAAAGATTCTACAGCATTTTCAAGGCTTTTCTGTGCAGTTCCATCTTCGATTTTATCTACCGAATCAATCAAATTATTTACTAACAATTTAATTGTCCTCAATTCATCTCCTGTATCTATATTAACAAGTTCTGAGATAGCAAAGTATGAATCCTTATCAAGACAATCAATTACTCTTTCAATAATACCATTGACTCTATAAGCATCTAGGATTTCTACATCAAGTTCATCTTTACTGAAATCTTCAATATCAGTGCAAAAACGCATAACTAGAACTTCTACTATATTTCTTCTCTGCTGTTTGCTATCTAAATTGACTACTTGACTTTCAATAGTTTCAATGTCGCTATTAAGCAAATATGGTCTAATGTGTATCTCGAATTCATTATCTTCGCCATCATAAACTTTAATTGTTCTCGTCTTTGGAAATTTTATCATTTAATTCCTCCTTTTCCTTTTCCTTTTTGGCTTTTTCATTCTGTTTAATTTTTTCTATCACTTCTTCTCTAGTGATATTAGAGTTTTCATCAATCAATGGTTCATCACTCCAAATGATACCATTTGCTTCATCTTCTGCTTTTAATTCATTCAAATATCTATAAAAAGTAGATTTAGTTACATTGCAAATTTTATAAATCTCAGTAGCGGATAAGTCACCACCAAACTCTTTATATCTATTTCTGATTATCTTAATTACTTTCTTTTTCTTCTTAGTGACAATCTTATCACCCTTCTGTCTGCCAACTTTAGAACCCATCAACTTAGCTTGTTTCAATCCCTCGGAAGTTCTCTTGGAAAGTAATTCTCTTTCTTTCTGAGCGTGTTCAAATGCCAAGTAAATCTGCTTCTCTGCTACCGCAAACAAATAATCGTTTAATCCACTAATAACTGTGTTCAATAAGTTTGCTGTTTCATTATCCATAGAGTCAGTATTGATATTTATCTGTCTTTCACTTGCTTGCTTATATACAGATGAATTAATATGTGGCTCTTTAAGGAATTCCAATTCAATTCCTAAATTATATAGTTCTTTATACTCTTTAACAGCCTCTTCCGCATTACGACTAAATCTACTTACCTCGTCAAATACCAACTTACTTACGATACCACTTCTGCACTGTCTAAGTAACTTCTGCCACTTTGGTCTGTTTTCAGTTTTACCACTATAAGTTTCAGATACAATTACTATGTTTGGATATGCGGCTTTTAGATTAGCAATCTGTCTATCCAATTTCTGTGTTGGGGTTGATACCCTAGCGTAACCTACGATTAACTTTTCATTTTTGTTTTCCATACTGTCATTTCCTCCGTTGTCATGTATTTTTTTAAGTTATTGTCTATCGACAATGATAGAGTAACATAGATTGAAAATAATGTCAACAGTAATTTTGAGAAAATTTTAGTATAAATTAAATGTATTTACTGAAAGGCTGAAAATATAGGCGTTAGCGAGATTGTATAGTGGTAGTATTTTAAGGAACAGAAACTTATTTATTTACGTATGCAACTTCTTCAACTGGAGAGGGAAGCGGTAGTAGTGGTACAGTTGATATTAGTAGTGTGCCAGGCTA
>Ga0247608_10000452_pt1 | contig 66707 bp, 43 predicted proteins | sample 176DNAGHGlowgp2_FD_193490 | JGI IMG/M metagenome (GOLD analysis project Ga0247608, IMG submission 193490) | Sheep rumen microbial communities from Palmerston North, Manawatu-Wanganui, New Zealand - 1766 DNA GHGlow gp2 | ecosystem: Host-associated > Mammals > Digestive system > Stomach > Rumen ... | reverse complement strand
GGCTTGTTTCAATTCAAAAAGCCTCTCTTCCAGTTCCTTACCAATTTCCGTGGGTTTTAGTAAATCTACAGACATAATAAATCTCCTTATTAAAGAATCACCGGATTCCCAGCGCAAAAGAGCCCGCCCATTCCGACAAAACGTCTCCTCGCGACCTGTTTTGTCGGAAAATCCCAGAGTTCCAGGCACAAAACAGCCAGCTCATTCCGACAAAGCGCACCTGTGCAAATGGGGTTGTCGGAAAAACAGCGAACTTCCAACGAACATACTGGCTCATATTCCGACAAAACACCTCATCGCGACCTGTTTTGTCGTAATATTACAGAGTTCTCGGCACAAAACAGCCAGCTCATTCCGACATAACGTCCCCGTGCAACCTGTTTTGTCGGAAAAATCTCGTGCTCTCAGCGCAAAAACCGCCCGCCAATTCCGACAAACCGCTCTCGCATGACCTGTTTTGTCGGAAAATCCCAGAGTTCTCAGCACAAAACAGCCAGCTCTTTCCGACAAACCGCCCTCGCACGACCTGTTTTGTCGGAAAATCCCAGAGTTCTCGGCACAAAACAGCCAGCTCATTCCGACAAAACGCTTCATCGCGACTTGTTTTGTCGGAAAATTCTGGAGTTCCCGGCACAAAAGCGCCGACTCATTCCGACAAACCGCCCCCGTGCGACCTGTTTTGTCGGAAAATCCCAGAGTTCTCAGCGCAAAACTGCCAGCTCATTCCGACAAAACGCTTCCTCGCGACCTTTTTTGTCGGAAAAACACGGAGTTCACAGCATAAAAACTCCCACTCACTCCGACAAAACAACCCCGCGCGAATTGTTTTGTCGGAAAACCTCCGAACTCTCTGCTCTCACCCCGGCTCATTTTCCTCCCAATCACAGAGTCCCGCCCGCAGTTTGTCGGAAAATCCCGATTTCTCAAAAATCTCCACATATAATATTGCTTTAATATGTCAAAAAAGGAAGTTTTTCGAACGCTTTTTCAAAAAATCATCATAATCCTGAACTTACGCCTTTAATAGGCTTGGGATATTTAATTCTGAGGTGACTTCCCCCTTCTTAAGCATTCAGTTATAATCACCTTATGGACAAAACAGTTTACATCATCGGGCATCGTAACCCGGATACCGACGCGGTTGTTTCTGCGGTTGGTTATGCAACATTGAAAAATCTTTTAGGACATCCTGAATACAAGGCTGCCCGTGCGGGACATCTCAATCCGCAGACTTCATATATTTTTGAAAAGTTTGGAATCCCTCGCCCCGAGTATCTGCCGGACCTGGTTCCAAAGGTAAAGTATTACATGCAGGATAAAGTGGAAACTGTAACTGCAGACCTTTCTGTCTGGGCGGCAATCGGGCAGATGGAAAAAACGGAAATTCGGGTTCTGCCTGTTGTGGACGCAGAAGGTCATTACCAGTCTCTGCTTCATTACTCAGGCTTTGCCCGCGGAGTTCTCACAATCTTAAATCCGGAAAAGAAGCACCGTTTTTCTACAAGCATCAGCTTGATTCAGAAAACTCTCAATGCCCAGCCGATTTACATTGCCGGCGATGCAGATAAAAACTTCAACGCTTCTATTCATGTCGGCTCTTCTTCTATAGAAAGCTTTGCTAAGCGTCTTGAAGCTCATGCCAGCGAAGACATTGTAGTAATCTCTTCTGACCGCGAAGACATTCAGCGCATCTGCATTGAACATAAGGTAAAGCTTCTCATCACAACTTCCAACTGTGTGATTGATAAGAGCCTGCGCGAGTTAGCAGAAGCTAACGGTGTTTCTGTAATTGTGAGCCCTTATTCAACTTCTCCGACCTCAATGCTCATCGCATACTCAATGCCGGTTTCTGTTATGGGTGATAAGGAAATCATAACCGTTCATCAGAATGATACAATTGCAAAAATTAAAGACATCCTGAAAAATGCCCACTGCAAATATCTGCCTGTAGTTGATGATGAAAACAAGGTTATAGGAATTATTTCTGAGCACGACCTGATGAAGGAACCTAACGTAGAAGTAATTCTTGTAGACCACAACGAAATCACTCAGGCTGTTGAAGGCATTGAGCACTATAAGATTCAGGAAGTAATTGACCATCACCGCATCGGCTCAATTCCGACTAAAAATCCTATTACCTTTATTAACCGCCCGGTTGGTTCCACTTCTACACAAATCGCCGGTCTTTACAAAGAGTACCGCATTCCGATTCCAAAGGATGTTGCAAGCCTCCTGCTCTGCGGTATTCTTTCGGATACTCTCATTCTTCAGTCGGCCACAGTTACCGACACAGACCGCGACATGGCAGAGTATCTTTCCAGCATCACCGACCTGGACATCAAGGAGCTCGGAAACGAAATCCTCATGGCGGGAAGCAAAGTTGGCGGCCGCCCGGCGAGCGAAATCATCCATCAGGATATGAAGGAATACACAGAGGGCAAGCTTACTTACACTGCAAGCCAGATTGAAGTTGGTAACCCTCAGGAGATTCTCGACCGCAAGGCAGAGTTTATGGAAGAGCTTGCCGTGGAGCGACGAGCCAACAAAGGGCTTTTTGCCTGCCTGCTGGTTACAGACATCACAAAGCTTTCCAGCGTGTTGCTCATAGACTGCGATCCAAAGTTCACCCAGTTCATCACCTTCCCGAAGCAGGAAGACGGGGTTTATTATCTAAAGGATGTAGTGAGCCGCAAGAAGCAGTTGATTCCTTTAATCACCGAACAGGTTTTGAATTACAGCGTGTAAAAAAAAGATTCCCCGGTCAAGCCGGGGAGGTTTGCGAAGCGGCGTGGTAATCTATTTATTTCCCAGTTCTGTAGAAATGCCTGTAAGGTGCTCGCGGATATCTGGAGCGGCCTTTGTTTTCTTCTGCTTGTAAACGCCGGCAATGTCTTTGAAGTAAGGGCTCAAAAACTTTGCTTTTTCAACATTGTTGATGTTGCGTTCCAGAGAAGGAATTGTAAGCTGCATACCGGGACGAATCATTTCAGGATCCTGAACTACATTTTTTGAAGCCAGCATAATCAAAGGGAAGTAGTAACCGTTAGTATCACCATACTGAGCTTTTGTAATTGAAGTGAGGGTGTCGCCCTGCTTAACCGTATAAGTGCCTGCATCTGTAAGATCCAGAACATCAAGATAATTTCCGTAAACTTTGTTAAATGATTCGCTGAGGTCCTGAACCTGGTTTGTTGATTTACAGGCAACAAAACCAAATGCCAGTGCCGCAGCAAGAATTGAAATAATAATTTTCTTCATCAGAAAACCTCCTTTGATGTTATTTAAATTATAACACGGGCAGGTCCAAAAAGAAATAGAATAATGAGTCAGATATCTTCTTATCAGTAATTTTATTGACAAATATAATCTATTAAAATATCATTAAAAATAACGATAAAAATATCGATTAACGAGGAGGTCAATATGTATGATGCTTTAACCGCAACAAAAATGCTTAATTCCTTTGTTCCTATCAGCCGCTTTAATAAAGGCGAAGCCGGAAAGATTATTGAAGAAGTAAAACGCGATGGCATTAAGGTAATTGTTAAGAACAATGCGCCGGAATGTGTAATGCTAACTGTTGAAGCCTACGATAAACTTGTCCAGGAATCTAGAAGAATAGTGAATCCGCCTCAAACTCCGGAAGAGGAAAAAGCCCGAAAAGAATTTATTGCAAGAATCAGAAAGAATGTTGCGCCTCCGCTGCCGCCGACAAGAGACAGAAAAGAAGTGATGGATGAAATTGGTTCAATTGATATAGACAAAGACGCAGTTTGGGAATTGCGAAGGGCAAGCATGATATGATTTTAGTAGATTCAAATATTCTTATTGATTATTATCGCGACCGTAAATCTGAACTGGCAAAAAAAATTGACTCAATGCAGATTGGAATTTGCGGAGTTGTAAAATCTGAAGTTTTGCACGGTGCAAAAAATTATGACGAAGTTGATAATATTCTTGCTTCATTTAATACTTTTGATTTGCTTCATACCGACGAGTACGACTTTGAAGGTGTCGGTCTCATCTTAAAGAATCTTCGTGAACACGGAGTAACCGTTCCCCTGACAGATGTTATGATTGCTTTTTGCGCGATGAAGTACGATGTTCCAGTCTGGACACAGGACGGCCACTTCAGATTAATCCAGGGCCTGTATCCAGAACTGGGGTTGTTTAATTTAGCGTGATCATTCCCAACCGAAGGTAGCAGGTGGCTTGTTTGTGGCGTCGAAATAGAGGGCGTCTACAAATGGCAGGTCGGCAATCTTGTGAACGATTGTGTTAAGCAAATCCTTTGGCCACATTGCAAATCTTGCTGTCATTACATCCTCGGAAATTACCGGGCGCAGGACGAAGCTTGCGTGGTCGGCGCTGCTTGCGTATGGCAGGTCGATTGTAAGGTGCTGGAAGATTTTGTCATACCAGCCGCTCTTATGAAGTTCGGTCAAAACAATATTATCAACCTCGCGCAGCTGGTCTAAGCGGCGGCGGTCGCAGTAGCCTTCCTGAATTTTAAGTGCCTCGTCGGTAATGCCCGGGCGCTGGAAAAGCTTAATACAGGTGCGGTTAATGTATTTTGCGGCATTTGTGATTGTTGAAGAGCATTCTTCGATTTTCTCGCGCTTGTCCGGGAAGTGGTAGAAGCCGGTGCCTGCCTCTTCTTCGCGGAAAGTCAAAAGTGCTGGGAATCTGTAAGTACGGAAGTCTCCCTGAACACCAACCGAGCGGACAGGCAGTACGCTGCGCTTAAGGTTTGCGGTGCACTTAGGACAGAACATATCAAGCTTAATTTCGTCCAGCTCTTTCTGTGCGAGAGGTAATTCCTCTGCATTCTTTGCATCCGGCTTGCCGTCGTTACAAAGTACGTTGATAGAAAGTCCGGGGCCCGGGAAAGGATGACGCATAACTAATTCATCCGGTAGCCCCAGCTTCTTGCCGATTGCACGAACCTCGTCCTTGTACAAATCGCGGATAGGTTCAATAATCAGGCCCTTTGCAATAAGCTCCTGAATTCCTGCAACGCGGTTATGATGTGTTTTGATTGTGTGAGAGTTCTTTGTTCCACCCGACTCAATAATGTCCGGATACAAGGTACCCTGTGCCAGCAGCCAGCTGTCGTCTAAGTTCTGTCGGGCAGTTACTTCGTTACGAACAGTGATAAAGTTTTCGCCGACAGCCATACGTTTTTTCTGAGGGTCGGTGAGGCCGGCAATTGCCTTCAAAAAGCTATCTGAAGCGTCTTCAACAATAAAGTTAGTGAAGCCAAACTTGCGGTAAGCCTCGGCAACCTGTGCAGATTCATTCTTTCTCATAAAGCCGTTATCGATGTGGAGGCCGAGAACACGGTCCTGACCCAGAGCCTTATTCAAAAGAGCAAATGTGATTGTTGAATCTACACCACCGCTAAGGAAAAGCAGAACGTTTCTTCCATCAGCTTCCTTTTTAATATTTTCAAGAATGATGTTTAATACAGTGTCCTGATCCCAGTTCTTTTCCATGCCGCAGTAATCAGCAAAGTTCTGGAAAATCTGATTTCCGCAAGGAGTATCTTTTACCTCGCAGTGGAACTGGAGAGAAAAACGGCGCTTAGCAAGATTCTGAGTTGCAGCATAAGGACAGTCTTTAGTAAAGCCAACCATCTCAAAGCCATCACCCATTTTCAAAACACCGTCCTGGTGGCTCATCCAAACCTGCTGAGGGCCTTCAATACCCTTGAAGAGCGGACATTTGCTTTCAGCTCCGCCAATCCCATTAGCAAAGTTCAGTTCAGCAAAACCGAACTCACCAACATCAGCTTTACCAACTTTTCCATTATAACCAAGCTGAACCATGTAGTGGCCGTAGCAGAGACCGAGAATAGGAATATCAAGATTTAAAATTTCAGAATTAAAATCCGGAGTGTTTTCATCATAAACCGAAGCAGGGCCCCCGGAAAAAACAATGCCCTTTGCACCGGCCAGAGTTTCAATATCAGCCGAAGGAAGGGCAATTTCAGAATAGTAGCCGAGCATACGGAAACGCTTGGCAATCAAATGTGCATACTGCGAACCAAAATCTAAAACAACAATCTTTTCACGTGACATAGAGAGATTATAATGATTTTTAGCTGACCTTACAACCTATTCATTTTCAGCGTTATAAGCAGTGGCTGTATATTCCGAAATCTTTGATATTGCCTTGCGGGCAGCGTGGTGACTCTTTTCGATGATCTGCATAAACTCTTCGGCGGTGAAACTTATGAGTTCGCATTCAGCAAGGGCCTGTGCATCGGCCTGGTAAGTCTGATTCAAAATGCACTGCACGTCACCAAGGAAGTTGCCCTGAGAGCGGAGTGTAAAGCCTTTGTCCGAAGCCTCTGTAATGGCCCCGCTTTTCAGATAATAAACCTTGGTTACTTTTTCATCAGCCCGGTAGAGGGTTTCTCCAATTTCCAGCTTTACAGTATTTTCTTTAGTCTGGATTTGAGACGGATTGATAAAAAGAAATCTTCGAAGATAGTCGCCCATGCTTTTGCTGCTGAAAGGTGGCAGCTGATAGATTTCAGATTTAAGCAGAGTGTGGAAAAACTGAGATACATAAATCATCTGGGCGCAGAAAAGGAAAATGATAAAGAAGAAATAAACCTTCATCATCAGAAGAACCAGAGAACTGATTGTGCCGTAAACTGCATTGTAGTTTGCAACATTCATAAATATATTCAGGAACCAGGAAATAATAAAGAAAGCTACGGTGCTGAGAGCCGCGTAAAAACAGCAGCGGCGGAACAGAGGCTTAGTTCCGGAAATAACACGGTAAGCAATAACTGTACTTATAAATAAAATAAAGTACATAATGAAAACTGCAATATTATGAGAACTCTGTTTTGTAAGAATAGGGAAGCGTGCAATAAAATCCTGGAAGAAAGAAAGTGAAAGCACCTGAGAAAAAGCAAAGGCCGCAATCAGAATAACCGCAATAATTAAGGTGATAGAAAATTCAATGATAAAAGTGAGCAGCTGATTAAACCATGACTTTCGTTTACTGGCAGAACGAAAGACCTTATTCATTGCAATTATGATGGAATTAAAGAGCTTGCGGGCCATCCAGATAATCCACACAGCAAGAAAGATGTTAAAGGATTTTACCGAGTGAATCTGCATCAGCTTATCCAGCAGAGGCATAATATTTACAATGTTTTCAATTTCTTTTGCAAAGTTAATTATGAAATTATAGATATTCGGGTAAAACTGAATGATTCCAATCAGAACTGTAAAGATAATCAGAGTGATTGGAATGAAAGAAAAAATAAAACCAAAGGCACAGGCCGAAGCACTTTCCCACAGTGCGTTTTTCGAAAAGTTCGAAAGCGTCAGATAAAGCATCTGCCCGAAGCGAGAAAAAACTTTTTTGAAATAGGCCTGTGCTTTTGACATTAGAAGTCTGCCAGTTTTGGAGCGCGTGGGTAAGGGATTACATCACGGATGTTTTCCATACCGGTTACGTAGCGCAGAAGGCGTTCGAAGCCCAAGCCAAAGCCTGAGTGTGGAACTGTACCGAACTTGCGGAGGTCGAGGTACCAGTCGTAAATAGACTCATCCATGCCGCGGCGTTCGATTTCTGCCTTAAGCTTTCCGTAATCTTCCTCGCGTTCAGAACCGCCGATAAGCTCGCCGATTCCAGGAACCAGAACGTCTACAGCTTTTACAGTTTTGCCGTCATCATTCTGCTTCATATAGAAAGACTTAATTTCCTTTGGATAGTTGAAAACCATTACAGGGCCGTTGTAGATTTTTTCTGTAAGATAGCGCTCGTGCTCTGTTGCAATGTCGCAGCCCCAGTAAGGCTTAAACTCAAACTTAGCGCCGTTAGCAGCTGCCTTTTCCAGATCTTCAATAGCCTGTGTATAGCTGATTCTTGTAAACTTAGCCTTTGCAACCTTTTCAAGACTTTCGATAAGGCCAGGCTGAATTCTCTTGTCAAAGAAGGCAAGGTCTTCGCGGCACTTAGTGAGAGCCCAGTTCAAAAGATATTTTACAAAGTCTTCCTGAATGTCCATGTCGTCGTTGAGGTCGTAGAAGGCCATTTCTGGTTCAATCATCCAGAACTCAGCAAGGTGACGTGGAGTGTTAGAGTTTTCTGCACGGAAAGTAGGTCCAAAGGTGTAAACACGGCTAAGAGCAGTTGCAAGAGTTTCTGCTTCGAGCTGGCCGCTTACTGTGAGGCTTGCCTTCTTTCCAAAAAAGTCCTTGTTATAATCAACAATTTTATGAGCGTCTTCAATCTTCATTCCACCGGCACCGGCCTTAACACCCATCTCAGCAATTTTTTCGAGGCTGAGGGTTGTTACCTGGAACATTTCGCCGGCTCCCTCACAGTCGCTGCAGGTAATTTCCGGCGCGTTGATGTACTGGAAGCCGCGCTCCTGGAAGAAGCTGTGTACAGCAAAAGCCATCTGGTTACGCATACGGTAAACAGCGCCAAAAGTATTTGTACGTGCGCGGAGGTGGGCATTGTCGCGCAGGTACTCCATAGACATCTTGTTTTTCTGCAATGGATATTCATCAGGATTTGCCTGACCAAGACACTTGAGGCTTTCGAGAGTTACTTCTACAGCCTGGCCGCTTGCAGGAGATTCAATAAGAAGTCCTTCAGCGCGGAGACTTGCTCCAGTGTTGAGCTTTTTGAGTTCTTCTTCGATTTCATTTACATTTGCATTATTAGAAGGATTATTGCGGTCAAAGGTGAGCTGGATATTAGCGAAACATGAACCATCGTTCACCTGAATAAAAACAAGACCCTTTGAGTCGCGGACTGTGCGAACCCAACCACATACTGTAACCTTCTGCCCCTCTGGCTTAGAAGTCAGTAAATCTTTAATTAATACTGGTACCATAATGTACCCTCCTTGAAATCTGGCCGTCGCCGGCCGTCTAATAATGAAAATGCTTCGCTATTTTAGCACTTTATTAAAAAGATGACAATTCTAACTATATAATGTATAATTTTACATCAATATTTGGGGAGTTTGTTATATATGAAAAACACTATACTAACTTCTAGGGGGGGCAGGAGGCCGCTATGCGTAAGGTCTCTAAGCTTTTTCTCCTTATTTCTCTTTCATTTCTTTTAACTTTTAATTCCTGCAATAACGTTTTTGAAAATACAGTAAGTTCAGATGATGAAGTGCAGACTGCAAGCGCACAGGCAACCAAAAAAACTCCGGCTGAAGAAAGCCCTGCTGCCGGCAATACTTCTAAATCAAATCAGCCTGTAACAATAGAGTTCGGCGGTTCCCTTAAATTAAAAGGAGCGGTTCCTGCAGAATTCGTTGAACCCAAAGAGCCGGAGCCGGTAAATCAAAACAGCCGCTCGGCAAATGCCCAGCTTCCTACCGGAAGTGATTATGAATATTACGTAACTGCAACTTCAAATGATGGTATTGTCAAAGAAGATGTAATACCTGTTTCAAGTGTAAGTAAAGATTATACCCTGCAGCTGGAAATCAATAAAACCTGGACCTTTACGGCAGGTTTTCGCAAAAATGCAAGCGGTACACCGGGCACAGATTCTTACGTTGCTCCAAAAGATCTTTTGATTGATATTAATACTTCTTCAGGCCATCCATATACACTCACTCTTTCGGAAACAACGCTTCAGCCTGCAACTCAAAAAACTTTCATTTTAAGTCCACTGCAGACCAGCACTGGTAGGGGAACTATTAATCTTAATATGACAGCTCCAGAATCTGGTGCTGGAATAACAGAGCTTAAGCTCTTCACATCTGGAGCAAACGGTCTTTTACAACCGTGGCAGCCCTGGGCAGAAGGGGAATCTCCAAATCTGGATGTATCTCTCACTCAAATTAAAACAAAAGAAAACATGACAATAGCATCGGGTTCCTATGATGTCACAATGATTTTCTACAAGCATGACACAAGTCTTAATAAAGATTTCCAGGCCTACATTTCATATCAGACCATAAATGTATTTGATAATATGGAAACAAAAGTCTGGGAAAGTGGAAATGCTCCCGGAACAGAGTCGATTATAAGCGGGGGCAGTTTTCAGCTTACAACATCGCTTGTGCAGAAGTTTGCTTCTTCTACAATTTATGTAGGCGCTCCGGAAGGAGTTACTGTTGAGCCGGATGATTCCAGAGTTGGAAGTCCTTATGCTCCGGTAAAAACACTTAACCGGGCCTTCGAAATCATTAAGGCAAATACAAGTGGAGATGGAAATACAAGAGACTACCGAATATTAGTTACTACAGCAAAGCCTACAGCAGATAAGGCTGCTCAGCCTCAAAAAGCAAATCTCGAAATTCCAGACACAATTACTTCTACGCAGGCAAAATCAATTGAAATTATAGGACAAGGTTCGGGAGCAAATCTGGCTGTGCTCGAACCTGCTGCAGGTAATAGCGCAGGAACAATTCTGACAGTAAACACCACGGTTCCTGTAACACTTAGAAATATTAAGCTTGCAGGTGGAAAGGGCAGTGGCGGAAAAGGTGGAGCTCTCAGCATTACAAAAAATAGTGCAAAGGTAACAATTGAATCCGGAACTGTAATCTCAGGAAACTCAGCCAGTGACCAGGGTGGTGGTATTTACATTCAGGGAACAGATGCAAGTCATAAGCCAAAACTGATTATTAAAGCTGGTGCAGAAATAAAATCAAACTCAATTGATAATGGCGGTACCGGCGGTATGGCAATTTTTGCCGACTGTGCAGAAGTAGAAATGACCGGCGGCGAGATTTCCGGCAACAACAAAGCCGGCGCCCAGTACGGAGCAGTGCGTCTTACTGGAGCCGCAGAGTTTACCATGACCGGCGGAAGCGTAGCCAATAACGACGGCGGCGCTTTTTATGTTGATTCAGATTATGATGCTGGCACAAGTACTTATATACAGTCAAAATTGAAAATCGGAGGAAGCGCTTCAATTCCTTACGGAGTAAGCGGAACTGCAAGCCAGCAGAAGAATGATGTTTTTGTAAAACATGCTGGCCCGGATGGAGGCGGAAAGTATTCTCCTGTTTATATTGAAACAAGCGGACTTAATCTTCAGACAAGTTCTAAAATTGCCATTACTCCTGAAGGCTGGCAGCGAGGTCTCGAAATCCTTGAAGCAGAAAGTGGAACTATAGAAAGTTACAAAGACTATTTTCAGTTGACAGATGGAGATTTTAATTTTAGTAAGTCTGGCAGCAATATCTTGTTTGCAAAACTTAAGGCTCCTATTTATATAAAAGCAGATGGAAGTGACAGCCCAAGTGCAAGTGGTACAAAGAGCGCACCGTATATGACTCTCCAGCATGCAACTGCAAGTTTAGCAGGTGGAGAAGAAGATACAATTTTAATAATAGGAAGTGTGCCTGCACAAGTTGTTTCATCGGCCCTCACTTCAGACAAGTGTTCGGCACTTACCATTAAGGGTACAGTTGATGAAGCTGACCCGTCTGCTGCTCCTGAAATTGATGCAAATGGTGCTAACACCAGTGCCTTGACCTTGAGTACATCAGTTCCTGTAACTATCGAAAATCTGAAGATTACTGGCGGGCAGGGTACAGAAGAAAGTTCCAGCTCTTACGGTGGTGGAATATACCTGCAGACGGGAATTCTTAAATTGGGTGATGGTGTTCAGGTTACTGGAAATAAAGCTAAGTACGGTGGTGGTGTCTATGTTAAAAAAGATACCAAACTTTTTATGTACGGAAGTGCTTTAATTGGAGATTCTCTCGATACTACTGCAACAGGAGAAACTGGATGTGCAAACTATTCAAGTGCTGATGGCGGGGGAATTTATAATGCTGGTTCTATATATCTTGGTTATAAAGGAATTGAAGAAGGAAATCCGGTGCCAGAAACACTCACTGGTGGTGTAAAGAGAAATGCTTCATATTATGGTGGTGGTGGAATAAATAATAAAGGAAGTTCTAGCAGTGAAAAATCAAATCTTAAAATAAATTCAGGTTATATTTCCTATAACAAGGCTTCCTGTGTTACTGATAGTTCAGAAAGTTCAGGAAGTCCAGGTGGAGGAATACAGAATTATCAGTCTAATATAGAGATTTCTGGAGGTGAAATTAGCTATAACGAAGCTAATTCAGGTGGAGGAGTCTCTGTCACAGCAAATGTTTCTGCGGTTTTCTCTGGGGGAACTGTAAAGGAAAATAAAGCTGCCAGTTGGGGTGGAGGTATTACCGTTAGTGATTCCAGCAACACCAGCTTTATCATATCTGGATCAGCATCGGTTCCATACGGTGTTACAGAGTCAGGTACTCTTGTTAAAGCGCCATGTAAAAACGACGTACATCTAGCTTCAATGTATGGTAGTGGTGATTCAATTAGTTCTTATGCTGTATTAAAAGTTGGAAGCAATCTTACAGCAAGTGGTAACGTTGCTGCTATAACACTTGAGCATTGGAGAAGAGGACTTCAATTTCTGGGTGTTGATGGGGCCCTGACAGCCCTTGATGATACAATAATAGGAAAATTCGATTTTACCGATAAAGGCTGGGATAAGAAAAAATATACGAAGACAACAACTAACGACGCTGCAAAAATCGACGCGGACATTTACGTTGCAGGAAGCAATCCTGCAAAGTGTAAAAGATCAGACGGAGCCAGCGCCCCAACAGACACAGATAATACAATCGGTAACTGGGCTCATCCGTTTGCTTCAATTTCGGCTGCTCTTTCTTCTGGCTTACTGGACGCAAGCCACGACACAATTATTGTAGACGGAACAGTAAGCGGCGCTCAGTCTATAAGCGGAACAGGCAGCCTTTCTGCTGTTGCAATCAAAGGATATAAGGCTGCAGGAGCCACATCTTCCAGCGCAATGATTAATGCTGGTGGCTCAACTGGAGCGGGAAGTGCGCTTACAGTAAACGCAGATGGAAAGACCGTTACAATCCAGGACCTTACGATTACAGGCGGAAATGCGACAGACGGCGGCGGAATCAACATAACAAAGGGTAGCGTTGCGCTCGGCACAGGAGCTAAGGTTACCGGTAATATTGCCAGTGAGTTTGGCGGCGGAGTGTATCTTTCTGGTGGTGACGCAAAACTTTTTATGTACGACTCCTCTTTAATTGGAGATGATGCGACGTCTACGACAATTGCAACAGACGGAACAAGCGCGGGCCCAGCAACTTTTGCCAATAAAGCAGTTAAGCATGGCGGCGGAATTTATAATAATGGCGGCGTTGTTTATATCGGTTACAGCGGGCTTTCTGGTGGAAATCCTGTAAAAAGTGATATGACTAACGGCGGTGGAGTCAGAAGAAACATTTCCACTACCAGTGGGTATCACGCCGGCGGAATTCTGAATCGCAATGGCGGAACAGTCAGAATTGCGAGCGGAAGCATTTCTTACAATTTCAGCACGACACATGGCGGCGGTTTGTATAATAACAACGATGCGGGCGAGGTGCTTATAGAAGAGCCTCAAAATGCGGCAAACAAAGTTGTATTTGAAGGAAACCATGCAAAAGGAAACGGTGGCGCAATTTTTAATAGAAGTACTTTATCAATGAGCGCAGGCCAGATAGGCGGCAGCACAAACGGACTTCAAAATACTGTAGATTCAGGCGCTAAAGGCGGCGCGATTTTCCAGGACGGCAGTTTTACTATTAGCGGCAGCGCTGTCGTATACGCAGGAAGCGAAACTGTAAACGATGTTTGTCTTGGTACTGCCGAAAGAACTATTGCTGTAGGAAGTCTTTCAGGCAGCGGAACAGTTGCGTCAATTACCCCTGCTTCATGGTCGCGTGGAACAAATATTTTGTCTGCAACAAGCGAAATTAGCAGCGATGTCTACAACCGCTTTGTCTTAAGCAAAGATAATGCTGGGTGGGATAGAGCAAATAATAATGCTGAATCTACAAAATATGTATTTATCACTTCACCAATTTACGTAGTTGACGCGACAGACAGCGGCAACACAAGACCGACTGGCTTTAACAGAGGTGTGACAACTGACGCAAACGGCACAAAGACCAGCCCATACGCCAGTGTCGCCGACGCGGCTCTTGCCAGCGACTTATCGGAGGCAGACAGTAAAATCACTGTCGCAGGCACTTTAACTGGGGCGCAGACAATTTCAAGCGTTGCAAGTGGCGTCAGCTCAGTAACCCTTACAGGTTACGACTCCAACGCAACGATAAACGGCAACGCGGCCGGTTCCGCCCTTACAATAAACGCGGCAAAGACATTCACAATTCAGCAGTTAAAGATTACAAACGGAAGAGCAGCTGCAGGCGGCGGAATCAACATCGAAAGCGGAAGCGGAACGATAGTAAACCTTGACTCAGGCGCCATAGTTTACAGCAACAAAGCGACAAGCGGCGGATCAGGCGCAGGAGTTTATGTAGCAAGCGGCGCAACGCTCAATATAAAATCGGGCTCCGAAATATATAGCAATGCGGCCTATAGCGGAACGATAAACGGCGGCGGCGTTTACAATGGAGGAACCACAACCACCTCTGGCGGACAGATTTACAACAACAGCGCGAACAACGGTGGCGGCGTTTACAACGGAGGTTCGTTATATGTTACAGGAACATCGCTTATAGGCGATGGCACTGCAAATAACAATACCGCTACAGGAGCAAATCCTGGCTCAAACTGCTCAAATCTTGCAAACTACGGCGGCGGAATTTATAATAACGGCAATTTGTACTTTGGCTGCGATTCAAATGGAAGCTCTTCTACAACAGGTTACGCATTGACAGCAAGTTACGGAGTGCGCCGCAATAATGCAACACAAGGCGGCGGAATTTATCTGGCAGGAGGAACATTTAAGGCCGCGTCAGGAACTGTTTCTTATAATCACGCTGCATATGGCGGCGCAATATATGTATCTGGCGGTGTCAATAATTTGGGTGCTGCCACGCTTGCATCAAATAATGTGAACAACTCTGGCGGAGCCTTGTATCTCGCTAACAGTACAAGTCTTACAGTTAGCGGAGCTGCAGATTTTAACGCAAACAGCGTGGAAATAACTTCGGGTTCAAACAATCCGAGGGGCGGTGCGGTTTATAATTCCGGAACGCTGGAGGTTACTGCAAACGCAACATTTAAAAACAATGTTGCAAAGGTAACTGGCGGCACCGGCTCGGCATATGGCGGCGCTATTTATAATGGTGGAACATTGACAATGACCGCCGGTACAATTGGCGCAACTTCAAACTTGAATTCAGTTTCAAATACAGTTTCTGGCAGCGCTTCAAAAGCTTATGGCGGCGCCATTTATCAGGGCGGAACCTTTAATGTAAGCGGAAGTGCAAAGGTTTTGCCGGGAACAGAAAGGTCAAACGATGTTTATCTGGCAAGCGGAAAGGTTGTCAACGTCGCTGGCTCAATTGGAACAAGCGGAAATACAACTTCAAGCCAGATGGCGATTACACTTTCTGCATGGAAGAGAGGAACGCAGGCGCTTTCTTTTGCTTCGGGCGTTACGGCAAGCAATGAAATCGGTAAATTTAAGGGAAGCGAAACAGGCTGGAAAACTGTCGTTGATTCCAGCCTTGGAAAGCTTTACACCGAGTATAAAATTTATGTTTCTTCCAGCGGAACAGCTTCCGGAACGGGAACAAGTTCAAATCCATATAATTCAATCGAAACTGCGGTAAACCAATGCTGGAACAGCAGCAAAGACTTTACTATTTATTTAGATGGAACTCTGACTGGATTTCAACAGACAATTCCTGCCGCAAATTCAACTAACAAAACGGGTCTTGCAAAATCAATCACTCTTACGGGTGTAACCGGTAGCTCAAGCGATGGTATCGACAGAAATCTTAATTCAGCTAGAACAACGGGAACTGCTCTTGTAATTAATACAGCTTCTCCTGTAACGATTACCAAACTCAAAATTCGAGGAGGCTACAGCTCTGGTAACGGCGGTGGAATTCTTGTAAACGGCGTTAAAGGCGCAAGCCTTACCCTTGGCGAAGATGCCGTAATAACCTACAATACTGCCACAACAAGCGGCGGCGGAATCTACTTTGCGGGAACAAACGAAAGCGGTGGAACTGCGAATCTTATAATGAATTCAACATCCCATATAAGCGACAATACTGCAAACGGAACTGCCACTACGAACGGCGGCGGTGGCGTTTATCTTTCTTATGCAAACCTTAGCATGTCGGGCAACGCGCTTATAGGCGACACAACCGAAAGGACAAGCGCTTCTACAGCCCGTTCAAATATGGCAAAGAATGGAGGAGGCGTTTATCTTGCTTCCGGCGGAAAGCTTAGGCTTGGATACGCAAGCGCGGGGGCCACAAGCGGAACCAGCCTAACTTATGGAATCCGTCATAATTATGCCTCTGCTTGTGGCGGCGGAGTTTACGCTGTGGGAAGCGTTGACTTTGCCAGCGGCGCTGTTTCCTATAACGCAACGGCAGGTTCATCAGATGGCGATGGCGGCGGAATCTGGTTTGGCTCTGCTTCAACCTTGACTATGACAGGCGGAACAATTGCCAACAACTATGGCTACTATGGCGGCGGTGTTTACGCGGGTGGAACTCTTTCTATGTCGGGAGGAACAATTGGTGACAGCTCAAAAACAACGACTGCCAATAATTCGAATGGAAACTATTCAAACTCCGCTTCATATGGAGGAGGAATTTACGCTCCTAATGGCTCTACTTTGACTTTGAATGACGGTTATGTTTCATATAATTATGCGTCAACTAGCGGCGGCGGAATTTACTCTGTCTCATCAAACGCAGTTACATTTAAGGCAAATGCCAACTTTAACCGCGCCGGCTCAAATGGCGGCGGAATGTATATAAAAAATCAAATAAGCATGACCGGCGGCGTTATAAAGGGCAATTACGCTGGTGAAAATGGCGGCGGTGTTTATATGGACGGCGGTAATTTATATATGAGCGGAAGCGCGGTTATAGGTGACAGTTCAGCGGGAAGTTTTGCTACTAGCAGCGCACGCAGTAACTACGCTTTGAATAATGGTGGCGGTGTTTATCTTGGAGATGAAAGCTACGCTTATTTAGGTTATACAAATTCTACAACCCCAACAAATTCGTTTACTGGAGGAATATACTATAACTATGCTAAATATAATGGCGGCGGAATTTGTGATAATCCTGATTATGGCAATGATGTAAAGTATAATGGAGGCAGCATAAGCTATAACGGAACGAGTTCTTCTGGCTCTGGCGGCGCGGTTTACCTGTCAGGCAATAGTTCTACACTTACTTTCAGAGGCTCAAATACAAAAATTGTTGCAGGATCATATGCGTATTACAATACTGTTTATCTAGACGGAGCAATAATTGGTGTGGATGCAAGCAACAGTCCAACAAGTACGACTATCGCCACTATTATTCCTTCGTCTTATTCGTCTGACACTAAGGTTATGGATTATACATCTGCGTCTTCGTGCGCGGCAAAAATAAAAGTCTGGCCAACCGCAAGTGACAATTGGCTCGTTCAAAATGGCGGATACATAGACAAGGGAAGCCGCGTAACAAGCGCTTCTGATGCGGCGACTGCAATACAGGCTCTTTCCTCAGGAAAAAGCGCAAGAATCATAATAGAGTGTTCCGTGTCAAACGCATCAACTTTTTTCAGTACTATAAAAGCTGCTTTGCTTAGCTCAAGCGCCTGTATATCTCTTGATTTAACTGGCGTTACAGGACTTACGGAAATTTCTAACAATGCGTTTTATGGCGGATCAGATGGTTGCCCAAGCCTCTACTCGATAAAATTGCCTTCTACGATTACAAGAATTGGAACCAACGCTTTTGCCAACTGCACGAATCTAGGAAAGTATTATAATGGCTCGTTAACAACTTCCAGTACGCAGACAGTCTATTTACCGGAAAGTTGTACGGAAATAGGCGGAAGCGCATTCCTTAATTGTTATTTTAATACAATGGATCTTGCGCATGTAAATACTCTCTATACTAATGCCTTTGTTGGATGGTCAGGCACAGGCAATCAGACCGTAACTTTTGCACGCGAGAGCGGTCAAACGGCAAAATTGTATACAGGAGCATCTTATAGTACTCTAGCTGGAACTTATAATTTGTCATTAGCTACAAGTTACAGTGATTATTTAGGATATGGTGATGGAAAATGGGTAAGACAGTAAGGAGTAGTGAACTTAAAAGATTTTAGAATGAAACAGCACGGTACTCCACCGTGCTGTTTTTTTATCCTTTCACTGTTTCAGCAAATGCTTCGACAGGAACCTGTAATAATGCGGAGATTTCTTCTGCGGTATATTTTCCGTCAGCAAGAAGTTTGCGGGCATTTTCTACAGTTTTCTGCTGTGCGCCCTGTTCTAGCCCTTGCTGTAAACCTTCTTGAAGCCCTTCTTCGTGGCCTTTCTTTTCTGCATAGTATTCAATTGAATTTCTGTCACACTCGGCTTTGTATAGGGAATTCTGAACATACCAGTTGTCGTCTGCTTCGCTCATGCGTTTTACAATCTTTTCTGCAATCATAATTCCTTTTTCACTCCTGACAAGTTCGCTGATATAATCAGCATATTTTTTATTGTCTACATAACTGAAAAACAGACCCCATTTCTCGACAGGCATTAGTTTTTCAATCGGTGTGCCTAATTTCTTCCGGATGGTTTCCAAATCAATAAAAATAATGTTCTGCCTATCCGTAAGGCCTGTGCCTGATTGGTCTTTCATAGTATACCATGCAAGTTCTTTATTGTCATCTTTACTATAATGAAAGTTGAGGATGGAAATCTGATATACTTTAGGAGCTACCCAGTTTGCTCCTTTTTTGGCTTTATGTGAAAGAAGCCTTGATATCAGAATTTCTGCCCTTATTCTATAATCATATACCTGCTTCCAGGCCTGCATCTCAATATCTGACATTTCTCCATTATCAAATTCGACATTTATATCATAACTCATACCTTTTTCTTCGGAACTCTCTTTAGGCAATTCGTTAGGCTTTAATGTAACACTCTTTACTGTTCGCCCAAGTACTGCAGAGATAAAACTTTGCAGCGCCAGGTTTGAGTCTTCCGTCTCCTGAGTAAAGATTCCTTTAAATGTTGAGTCATACAGTGGACTTAAAAGCGCTGTAGGGGTAGGTCTCTGGGTATACAGCTGTGCCGGATACTGAGGTTCAAATTCTTTGTCATCTTCATTTTTGATTTCTTCCATGAGAAAGCTCCTGATTTATATTTCGAGACATAGTGCCGCACCGCGGCCCTCACATATCTCTATATATAAATTAGATTTGATATGTCATTTCTGACACTTTTTTGGAAAAAAAGTTGAAAAAATGGAAAACTTATTCCATCAGTAAAATCCCCTAGAAAAAAATTGACTTATGAGAAAAGCGTGGTATAATTAATAAATAGTAAAACGTTTTACTAAAACGATTTACGAGACGCCGCTTATGGCATTAAAACTAAAAGTTTGAGGTGATTATGAAGTTCATAAAGACCGCTAAGCAGAAGAACGCTATGAAAGACTTTCTCATGGTTCTACCTTTTCTGCTTCTGATAGCCGTTTTTTCATACTATCCGCTTTACGGCTGGGTGTATGCATTTTTTGATTATAAACCGCCCTTTCCACTTTCCTGGGAAAAGTTCGTAGGCTTTAAATGGTTTATTTCAATGGTAGAGAATCCTGTAAAGGTAAAAAAGCTTGTACAGGTTCTTACAAACACCTTTGCCATGAGCGGTCTCAGCCTTGCTTTTTCCTGGTTCCCGATGATTTTTGCAGTCTTCTTAAATGAAATTCATTCTGTTCCTTTTAAGAAATTTGTTCAGACTGTAACAACACTTCCAAACTTTATCAGCTGGGTTCTGGTTTATTCCATTGCCTTCAGCGTTTTTAACAGTACAGGTGCTGTAAACTCTGTTCTTATGAACATGGGTATTATTGATGAACCTATTATGTTCCTGCAGTCTTCCAGCCATGTCTGGTTTAAGCAGTGGGTATGGCTCACCTGGAAAAATGCCGGCTGGGCTGCCATTATGTACATTGCGGCCATTACCGGAATTGACGAGTCTCTGATGGAGGCTGCAAAGATTGATGGTGCTTCCCGCATGCAGTGTATCTGGCACATTACAATTCCAAGTATTCTTCCAACCTATTTTGTTCTGGTAATGCTGAATCTTGCAAACTTCCTTTCAAACGGAATGGAACAGTACTTTGTATTTGCAAACTCTTTCAATAAGTCAAAAATCGAAGTTCTTGATCTTTATGTTTACAACCTTGCAATGGGTAGCGGTGGATATTCACTTTCAACAGCCATAAGTATCCTTAAGACTTTTGTAAGTATTATGCTGCTTTGTATTACTAACTGGGTTTCTAAGAAAATAAGAGGAGAAAGCCTTATATAACTAATATGTGTCATCCTCGGGCTTGACCCGAGGATCTAGAAAAAAAGATTACCGGGTCAAGCCCGGTAATGACAAAATTAATTAAGGAAAAAAAATGAGTTTGAAGAGACTAACACTTGAAGATCATATCATAAATATTTCAACCTATGTAATTTATACAATCTTTGCTTTTGTCTGCGTTTATCCTTTCTATTATATTTTCATCAACTCAATGAGTGCTAACGATTTGAGTGAACGTGGTAAGGTTCTTCTGGTTCCGCTAGGTTTTCATCTTCATAACTATGCACAGGTCATGAAAATCAACGGACTTTTAAATGCCTTTAAGGTTTCCATTTTGAGAACTGTAATTGGAACAATGCTTACTGTAATTGTCGCAGCCTTCCTGGGCTATATGTTTACACGCGAGAGCCTCTGGAAACGTAAGTTCTGGTACCGCTACGCTGTTGCAACCATGTACTTTAATGCGGGAATCATTCCATGGTTCATCACAATGAAAAACCTGCACCTTACAAACTCTTTCTGGGGTTATATTTTCCCGGTGGCAGTTCAGCCTTTCTACATTGTTCTTTGTAAAACCTTTGTTGAAAGTGTTCCAAAGGAACTGGAAGAAGCAGCTGTAATTGATGGGGCAGGAACCCTTAAGATTTTCTTCAGCATTATTGTTCCGGTAATTAAGCCGATTATTGCAACTGTTGCTATTTTTGCTTCTGTAGCCCAGTGGAACTCTTTCCAGGATACTCTGCTTCTTGTAACAGATCCAAAGCTTTATACACTTCAGTTCACTTTGTATCAGTATATAAACCAGGCAAGCTCGCTTAAGGCTCTTGTAAATAACTCTACTTCTGCATCTGCAATGGCGGCCAGTCTGGCTCATGCGTCAACGGCAACATCAATCCGAATGACAGTTTCGGTTATTGTTGTTTTACCAATTATATGTGTCTATCCGGTCTTCCAGCGTTACTTTACTAAAGGCATCATGATTGGTGCGGTAAAAGGTTAATGCGAATCTTAGATTCGATTATATAAAAATTAGGAGGAAACTAATGAAAAAAGGAATGATTGTTTCTGCAGTTGCAGCAATGGCTCTTTGTGCCGCTATGCTTTGCAGCTGTGGAGGCGGAAAAAAGGCTTCGGGAGCAGACAGTTCAAAACCTATGACTCTTGAAATTTATGATGTTGCTGCAAACTATCAGGGTATGCAGAGCGGCTGGTTTGCAAAAATTGTAAAAGATAAATTCAATATTGAATTGAATATTATTGCACCTCAGGTTGCAGGTGACAGCATCTATCAGTTGCGTGCAAGCTCTGGAAATCTAGGAGACATTGTTCTTCTTGATGCAACTCAGTTCAATGATTGTCTTGAGGCAGGTTTGATTAAAGATATTTCTTCAGAAATCAAGAATTGTCCAAACATCATGAAATTTGATCATCAGATTACAACTTTCAATAAAGGTCTGCCAGGAAACTCTGCCGGTAAATACTATGGTATTCCAACAGAAATGACAGATACTTCTCCTACAACAGTTACACAGGAAAGAATCTATTCTCTTCCACAGCTTAAGTGGAATTTGTATAACCAGATTGGCGCTCCTGAATTGAAGAATCTTGATGACCTTCTTAAAGCATTTGTAGAAATCAGAAAGATTCACCCTACAAATGAAAAGGGCGATCCTGCATATCCACTTTCACTCTGGCCTGACTGGGACGGTGGTGACGGTATGATTGGTATTGCAAACGTTGTACAGCTTACTACATGGTATGGTGAAAAAATTAAGGGTTCTGCAATCCTCAAACAGGATGGAAAAACTTTCTATCCACTTACAGAAAAGAGCGGAACATATTATAAGATGCTTAAGTTCCTTAACGATGCTTACAGACTTAAGGTTGTTGACCCTGATTCCGGTACTCAGGACTGGAACTCAGTTTGTGCTAAGATTTCTAATGGTCAGGTAGACTTTATCTGGTATACATGGGAAATTGGTTTCTGGAACACAACAGACCGCTATACAGACGGTTCAGCATTCTGTTTCATTCCTGTTAAAGATCAGAAATACTATGCAGATTCAGACTCTTACTTTGGAAGCGGCCGTGTATTCGGTGTAGGCTCAAAGGTTGATGATGCTAAGTATAAGAGAATCATGGAATTCCTCGACTGGTATGCAAGTCCAGAATCTCTGGTTATTCAGCATGCAGGTCTCGAAGGCTTTAACTACGACATTGGAGCTGATGGAAAATACATCATTAAGAACGACAATGCTTTGATGGATAACCTTCCTGTTCCAGCAGAATTTGGTGGCGGCGGATACAGCGATGGTAACAACGCAATCAACCAGTGGATTGGTTCTTCAATCTGTACAAACCCTAAGACTGGAGAACTTTATAACACACAGTACTGGAAGTCTTATAAAGAAAGAAATATGACTCAGATGCGCCGCGACTGGGAAAAGAAGTATGATGCTACAGATGCTACAAACTACATGGCTAAGAACAATGCTCTTGTTGTAAGCCCAAGTGTAAGTGTAAGCTTACCATCTGATTCAGCAGATATTTCTGTAATCCGCAACAGCGTAAACCACTCAGTTTGTGACGCTTCATGGCGTATGATTTTCGCAGCTGACGACAAAGCATTCGATAAGATGTGGGACGAAATGGTAACAGAACTTAAGGGCTTCGGCTTCGACGACCTTTACAAGTTCGACGTTGAGAAACACACAATCGAAGTTAATGCTAAGTTAGCAGCAATGAAATAATTTATGCTACGTATGCTTCCAGTCTTCTGGCGCGTGTCGGATGCTGGAGGCGTACAATGGCGTGCTTTTCTATCTGGCGGATACGCTCCTTTGTGAGAGAGCATTCTTCGCCAACTTCCTTCAATGACATTGGCTTTGCTCCGTTGAGACCGTAGCGCATTCTGATTACGCGGGCTTCGTTAGGGCGGAGAGTATTAATAACGTTATCAATTTCTTCGTGCATAGACTTTTCGATAGCCTTTTCTTCAGGACGGTCGTAAGCGCTGTCTTCGAAGAAATCTGCAACCTTTGTATGTCCATTTTCAGAATCGTTTGTCTCTGCATCGAGGCTAATCATTTCACGGCTGATGTTAATCATATCGCGAACGTGTGAAGGCTCCATGTTGAGCATAGCACCAATTTCTTCGTATTCCTGCTGTTCTGTTTTCTTTGTACCAACAACCTTGCGGGCATGTTCAATCTGAACGAGCTCATTTGCGCGGTTAAGGGGCAGGCGGATAGCGCGGCTCTTTTCGCAGATTGCTTTAAGAATGCTCTGGCGAATCCACCATACAGCATAAGAAATAAAGTGATAGCCCTTAGAAACATCGAACTTATCAACTGCTGTAAGAAGGCCAAGATTTCCTTCGCTGATTAAGTCTGAAAGATCCAGCCCGTGATTCTGATATTTCTTTGCAACATTTACTACAAAGCGGAGATTAGCATTTACAAGCTTATCTTTAGCGGCTTTATCACCAGCCTGAGCTTTCTGAGCAAGCTCAACTTCTTCTTCGTGTGAAATCATAGGAACTTTGTTGATTTCTTTAAGATACATAGCAAGAATGTTTTCATCGCGTGTCATGGCATAATCTCCTTATACATTAATATAATAGCAAGTATCGTGCCAAGTGCAATCGTCAAGGAAAAAATGATGAAAATAATGAAATAAAGGTGATTGAGTAGGCGAAGCCGTATCGAAATCACCAAATGAGCCGAAAAAGCTGTATCATTTTGACACAGTGGGACGAAAAGCTCTCTTTTTTGTGTTATTTTGATGCACTTTGACTGCTGGTGCAGGAAATTGCATCATTTCGCGCCTGTTCCATAATTTCCATGTCACGGGAAAGGTCTGCAATGCGGAAGCCAAGTTCTCCTGCCTGAACAGTACCGTTGAGTTCTCCAGGCCCTCTGGTTTTAAGATCCTGTTCTGCAATGAAAAAGCCGTCTGTGGACTGGCGCAGGGCCTTCATGCGTTCTATACCTGTTTCTGTAATGTCCTTGCTGTAAATCAAAAAGCAGTAAGACTGGGCATCACCTCGGCCAACTCGGCCACGCAGCTGATGCAGCTGGGCCATTCCAAAACGGTCGGCTCCTTCAATTACCATACAAGTTGCATTAGGTACATCAACTCCAACTTCAATTACCGTGGTAGCGGCCAGTACCTGAATTGTTCCGTCGCGGAAGGCACGTAAAATCTTTACCTGTTCTTCTTCATCAATTTTACTGTGAACAAGGGCGCATTTGTATTGCGGGTAGATATGGTCGCGCAGGTGGGCGAAAATGCGTTCTGCAGATTTGATGTTTTCATCACTGTCTATTGCGGGATAAACAAAGTAAGCCTGATGGCCTTTTGCAAGCTCTTTGCGAACAGCCTCGTAAGCATTAATTTCGTTGCCTTCTTTTACGAGGTAAGTTGTAATAGGCTTTCGACCGGCCGGCATTGTATGAATGGAAGAAATATCCAGGTCGCCGAAAACTGTGAGGGCCAGGCTCTGCGGAATAGGTGTTGCGCTCATCATTAAAAGGTTAGGCTCAAAAGTATAGCCACCGACGGTTTGTCTTCCTTTTTCAATAATTGCCTGGCGCTGCAAAACTCCAAAGCGGTGCTGCTCATCAATTACCGCAAGCTCCATATCCTTGTATTCTACATTGCTTGAAAAAAGTGCATGAGTGCCGACAACAATATCAATTTCACCTTCCTTAAGAGCGCGCAGCAGCTGATTTCTGCCCTTTGCTTTCAGATTTCCCGTAAGAAAGGCTGTGCGTACTCCGAGAGGGGCCAGCAGGCGGGCGGTGGTTTCTGCGTGCTGGCGGGCAAGAATTTCTGTAGGCGCCATAAAGGCACACTGTCCCTTCCAGCTGATTATTCTCAGGCAGACAAAAAGCGAAACAAGAGTTTTACCGGAACCTACGTCGCCCTGCAAAAGGCGGGCCATTGTAAAGGTCGGTGTAGTTGGAGGCGGCATGCCGCGGTCCAGCTGATTTAAGACACGTTCACGCTCTGTGTAGCTGCGGTCTATTTCTGCATCCATTTCGTAGATTACCTTGCGCTGGTCGTCAGTGAGCGGGAAGGGCAAGGAATAAAAAAAGTCCAGCTGAAGGGGTGAAAGGCTGTCGGTGAAGTTAGAGATATCGACGATGGGGTGGTTGAGTAGGCCGGAGGCCGTATCGAAACCACTCTGTGAGCCTGTGGATTTGTTGAGTTTTGCGGTGGTTTCGATACGTTCGCTTTGCGAACACTCAACCACCGTATTTACAGCACGGCCCTTTCTCTTATAAACCCGCTCTGCAATAATTTTCTGAAATTGAAAGAGTTCCTCGTAAACAAGTGTACGGCGGGCGGCCGCCACCTGGGACATTTCTGTGGGCCGATGAATAAAGCGGAGGGCTTCCTGTTTAGAAAGGAGGGCTCTCTCTTTGATTAGTTCAGCCGGAAGCTCGTCTTCTATTCCCAGTGCGTATTGCTGCAGCGCCTGTGAGACGGCTTTGCTGACTGCCTTCTGGGTAAGGCCTTCTGTGAGCGGGTAAACCGGAATTATGCCGCTTTCCTTTGGAGGGATGGAAGATAAATCTTGTGACGGGCAGTCTTCATGCTTTACCGCCTCAAAAGCTGTGCTCTGCAATTTTCCGTATTTTACTTCAAACTTTCCGGTAACTGTAATTATTGTGCCGGGTATAAGACTTTTTTCCAGAAAGGCCCTGTTAAAGCAGATGAGTTCTGCTGTGCCGCTTCCGTCGTTTACGATAATCTTTAAGGTCTTCATACGGCCGTAGCCGAACCATTCGTGGGCCAGAACCCGGGCTACGGTGTGTACTTTGCCGTAATTAGCGGCCTGTTCGCGGAAGCATACCTTTCTTGTTCTGTCTTCATAATCACGCGGGTAATATTGCAGCAAATCTCCAACGGTAAAAACATTTACCTTTGCCAGAGTTTTTGTAAGCTGTGGTCCTATTCCCGCAATCGAAGAAACCGGTGTTTTGATTTCAGAAACTTTCAAGACTTGCCCCGTGTTGTCAGATTAGAAAGGCATTCTATAACAGAGGGCTGCAAGAATTGTAATTAAAAAATGTCCTGCAATCAGTACAACCAGCATAGATATCCAGGAAATCAAAAGGGAGCGCTGGTAGCTCATGCCGCTTTTTGTAAAGGTTCCTGCTACTTTATAAGAAATTTTATTCAAAAGCATGTCTATCTGATTCCATCCTGAATCATAAGAGGTTCTGCCTTTATTGACCAGGAGGACAATCCAGCGGATAAAAATCAGAAGGGTAAAGATTCCTATGATGGAAGATGCGATACCCCAGAGAGAGTTTAGAATTGTACCAAGGATTCCGCCAAAGAAGATTCTTCCTGTATGCTGAATTCCTGCAAGAATTGCAGAAGCAAGCGAAAGAAGTCCCAGAGAAACAATAGGTGAAAAATCTATGTTTCCAATTCTGAGAAAACTCATTTTGCGGAAGAGTCCCATGTAGGGTTCGCAGACTGCAGTCATAAAATGGCCGAATCTTGTGAATCTGGCTCCGGGGAACCAGGACATAAGAATATAAATGAAGCATAAAAGTGTATAAAGTGACAAAGCACCTGCAAGAATAGAAAGAATTGTTTGAATCATATTTACCTCACTCAGTCCAGACCTCGCGTACATAATTAATGTCGCGCAATGATTTAAGTGTCTGCTCATCGGCACTTACGGAAATCTGGTCGTTTGCCTTTACGACATAAGGATTATTTCCTGTGTCTATATGAAAATATACTGAGCATTTACCCATTTTATCAAATAAAAAATCTCTTAATTGCGAAATTGATAGTTCAGAAGTGAAATTTGAGTCCAGTTTGATATGTACAGACTGGGCTGCATGAGTTTCCATCTGTTCAACATCTTCTATTGAATCTACTATCAAAGAAGGGGTGTCGCGGCTGCCATCTACCTTTCCGCGGAAGGCATAAACGCTGCCGTCTTCAATCTGGCCCCGCATTGTTTCCCAGGTTTTTGGGAAGAAGGTGAGGTCTATCTGGCCATCCATATCATTAAGCTTTGCAAAGGCCATCTGGGCTCCCTTCTTTGTAGTAATCTGATGGATTCCGCTTAGCATTCCAAGGGCTACATAAGATTTTCCGGAATCGCGCATCTGCCATGGCTTCATTCCGCTTGCTTCGAGGGCGGCCTTTTCTGCCTTGCTCTCTTCTGCAATTCGGTTGATGTTACCAGCCCTTACTGTTACGGCATGTTCAATTGCTTTGCGGTAAGAGTCCAGAGGATGTCCGCTTACGTAGCAGCCGATGCATTCCTTTTCCATGTTCAAAAGTTCCATCTGAGGAATGTCCGGAATCTTTTTAAACTGGAAATCAGTAAAGTTCTTTTCTTCTTCTGCCAGGTCTCCGAATAAATCTCCCTGTCCTTTTTTCTGGTCTTCAAGATAATCAGAAACATAATCCAGGGCTGCTTCCATGTTGGCAAGCAGGGTTGGGCGGTTTAGAGTAGTGTCGTCCTTTTCTTTCAGATGGTCAAAGGCACCGGTCTTAATCAAAACTTCTATTGCCTTTTTATTTACGAAGGTCTTTTCGCGGCCATCTTCGTCTTTTTCAACTATTGCACATACACGCTTAATAAAGTCCATAAAGTTTTTGTAAGGACCGTTCTTTTCGCGTTCGTTTACAATTACCTGGGCTGCAGCTTCGCCCATTCCCTTTATACCCTTAAGACCGAATACAATGCGGCCATCTACAACGTCGAAAATAACATCTGAGCGGTTTACATCCGGGGCATCTACTGCAACACCCATCTTACGGGCCTCTTCAATATAGAAAGGAAGTCCGTCTGTAGAGGTGATTTCGTTTGTAAGGTTTGCTGCCATGAACTCGGCAGGGTAGTGAGCCTTGAGCCAGCCTGTACGATAAGCAAGAACTGAATAGGCTGCCGCGTGAGATTTATTAAATCCGTAGCCCGCAAAAGGAATCATGATTTCAAAGATTTCGGCTGCGTGTTCTTCTGTGTGGCCGTTTTTTACGGCACCTGCAATAAACTCTTCCTTCTTTTTCATAAGAACGTCGAGCTTTTTCTTACCCATTGCACGGCGAAGCATATCTGCACCACCAAGAGAGAAGCCTGAAATAATCTGGGCTACTTTCATAACCTGTTCCTGGTAAACCATAATACCGTAGGTTTCTTTAAGAAGGTCTTTTAGAGCCGGGTCAGGATATTCAATTTTTTCAGGATGCCATTTTCCTTCAATATATTTAGGAATATAAGCCAGTGGACCCGGACGGAAAAGGGCGTTCAAGGCAACAAGCTCTTCTATGCAGCGGGGTTTACATTCACGAAGAATTTTCTGCATACCCGGTGATTCAAACTGGAATACTGCAACTGAGTCACCGCGGTCAAAAAGGTCAAAGGTTGCTTCATCTGTTTCGCTTACATTTGCGGTAATGAATTCCGGAGTTCCAGGAGCACGGTGTTTATTTATGATTGCTTCTGCATAACGAATCAAAGAAAGAGTTTTAAGTCCAAGATAGTCAAACTTTACAAGCCCGCAAGGCTCGATGATATCCATTGTGTACTGTACGCCAACTTCACCAGTTTTAGGATCCTTAAATACCGGAGCCCAGTCTGGAAGCGGAGTAAGACCAATTACCATTCCCGAAGCGTGAAGACCGGTGTTTCGTTTTACACCTTCAAGACGGAAGGCAAGATCAAAAAGCTCCTGATAACGTGGATCATCCTTGTATTTAATAAGCTGACCGCCATCCGGCATTTTTTCTGTAGGTTCCGAGAAGGCGTCCTTAAGTTTTGCTTTAGGATTGTCCGGAATACATTTTTTGAGCTCGTTTACTTCACTGAGCGGAATGTTGAGGATTCGGCCAACATCGGCTATACAGTTCTTTGGTTTAAGGGTACCAAAGGTAACAATGTGTCCTACGTTGGCATCGCCGTAAAGGTCGCGGGTATGCTGGATGATATCCTGACGATAGTCGAAGTCCATATCAACGTCGAAATCCGGCATGGATACACGTTCTGGATTTAAGAAGCGCTCAAAAATCAAACCATATCTGAATGGGTCGATATCGGTAATGGTCATGGCGTAGGCTACTAGAGAACCCGCACCCGAACCTCGTCCAGGCCCAATCGGAATATAAGGCTTAGGCCTTTTGTTTACATTGTCATAAGTTGATTTAGACCAGTTGATGAATTCCCAAACGATAAGGAAGTAGCCGGAAAAGCCCATTGTAAAGATGGTGTTCATTTCGTAGTCGGCACGCTCGCGGATTTCCGGAGTGATTTCCTTGTAGCGCTTTTTAAGTCCTTCTTCTACAAGATATTTTACATAGTCATTCTGGTCGCTCTGGTAATCGTCTCCGTGGGTACGGAATTCAGCAGGAAGCTCAAAGCGTGGAAGACATTCCTTGAGTTCTGGTGTTGTGTACTGCTTGATTGTAAGATTACACATATTGGCAATCTTAATTGTGTTGTCATAAGCTTCCGGACACTGAGGGAAGAGGGCTCTCATTTCCTCTTCAGTCTTAAAATACCAGTTATCAAGGTCCATGTCGCCGCCCATCTTAGCGTGCTTTTCGTGAAGAAGATTTTTAAAGCCGATACAGCGCAAAGCATCCTGAGCAATGGCATCTTCTTTTTCTACATAGTGAATATCGTTTGTAACAACAAGGGGAATGTCCAGTTTGTGGGCCAGGGCAATCAGCTTTTCTGCTACAATTTTCTGGTCTGGAATTCCGTGGTCCTGAAGTTCAATATAATAATGGTCTGGACCAAAAAGATTTTTATATTTAAGGGCAAGTTCTTCTGCTTCTTTGTCCATGCCGGCAAGCAGCATCTGGGGAAGTTCTCCCTGAATACAGGCTGAGCAGCAGATGATTCCTTCGTGATACTGTTCAAGAAGTTCAAAGTCTATACGTGGTTTACCATAATAAAGGGCATTTTCATCACAAAAGGCGCGGCTGGAAAGCCAGCACATATTTTCATAGCCCTTCTGATTTTCACAAAGCAGGATAAGATGGAAGTAGTGGGCATGATGGTCGCCTTCTTCGCCTTTATGGCTGTAAGGAACATCTTCCTTTTCGTAGTGACTTCCGTAGGCAACGTAGAATTCTTCTCCTACAATCGGATTGATTCCATTTACATGACAGAGCTTTTCAAAGTTGAGGGCACCGAACATATTTCCATGGTCGGTAAGGGCAAGGGCAGGCATATTGAGAGCCTTTGCCTTTGCAACAAGCTTATCCAGTGTGGCACAGGAGTCCAAAAGAGAATAGTCTGAGTGTACGTGAAGATGTACAAAGTTTGCTACAGGCGTGCCTTCTGGGGCTGCCGGAAATTCGTGGTAATCTGCCATTTTTTAATGTCCCCCGGACTTTCGATTATAGCATAAGTTTGGTTTAAAAAAAAGATTCCCGGGTCAAGCCCGGGAATGACATAGGTCTTATGTTGTCATCCTCGGGCTTGACCCGAGGATCTAGATTTAGTTCAACTTGAAAGAACCCAAATCTTTCATAAGTCCCTGCAGATTTTCCTGAGTGCTGTTTGTAGAAGCTGTTGTAACAGTAACTGCATCAGAAATCTGCTGAGAGAACTCATTAATCTGGTTCATATTTTCTGAGATAACACGTGTTACTTCAGAAAGGTTTTTCATTTCTTTAAGAATCTGTTCTCCACCAACGAGCATTTCTGCAGAACCATTCTTAACTTCTGTAGTAGAATCACTGATTTCGCGCATAGCCTCGAGAACCTGCTGGTTACCAGAGTTCTGTTCTTCCATTGCGTTTGCAATTACAGTTTCCTGCTCGCGAACCTTCTGTGAAAGCTCGTAAATGTTCTGGAAGGCATTCTGTACAAGGTTGATATCTGTAGAAATACCGCCGATTGCTTCTGAAAGTGCGCGGAGGTTTTCATCAATAGACTTACTCTGTTCACCAGACTGTTCGGCAAGCTTACGGATTTCTTCGGCAACTACCGCGAATCCCTTACCTGCTTCACCGGCGTGAGCAGACTCAATTGCGGCGTTCATGGCAAGGAGGTTTGTACGGCTTGCAATATTCTGAATCATGCTTGAAGCCTGTAAAATGCCTTCAGACTGTTGAAGAACACTTTCTGCAGTTTTAACGGCAGCCTTAACCTGCTGCTGACCTTTGTCTGCTGCGGAAGTAAGGGCATTTACAGCCTGATTATTCTTTTCGAGAATCTGAGTAACGCTGGCAATATTTGCAACCATTTCTTCTACTGCTGCAGAAGACTGTGTTACACCTGCTGCCTGAACTTCAATAGAAGAGTTGAGGGCGCGGATGTTACCCATAATCTGCTCAATAGAAGAGTTAGATTCTTCTACACCAGCAGACTGATTTTCAATTTCCTGCTTCATAGTAGAAAGAGACTCTACAATGCTGCCAACGTTTTCTTTTGTAAGATCCATGTTGTGAACAAGGTCATCAGACTGACTTGATGTTTTCTTTGTAGAAACATCAATATCACGAAGAATATCACCAGCCTGATTCTTAAATTCATTGATAGCCTGAATAATAATACCAAGTTCACTTCGGTGCATAGGGCGGCAGTCTGTAATAGTGTAATCCTTCTGAGAAAGCGCAGCTGTAATGCTTCCAATCTGTTTTAGGGCATTAATGATATCAGCTGTCAGCAATAAAACTGAAACTGCAAAGTAGATTACGCTATAAATCAAAATAGGAGAAATTCTTTTGTATACAACCAATGTACCTGCAGCAAGATTAGCTGGAGTAATACAAATCATTACGAGAAAGATAACTCCAAGAAGGGCAAAGGTAAGTGTGAGTACGTTTCTTTGCACAATATTAAGAGGAATTTCCTTGTTATTGAAAGGAATTTTATAGAGCCTTGGTTCAATAATTCTGATGTGGAGAATATAGAAGAAAAGACCTACATCAAAAAGGGATCCAAGGAAAAGAAGTACAATGAATACGCCCGGGTCTCCACCCTGAAATGCTGAAAGCTGCATGCCAGTTTTTCTTACGAAAATAGTAATTGTTTCCCCCACAATAATCATTGAAGATACGGGAATTACGATATTAAGCAAATCTGTAAGTTTAAGCTGTTTGTTAAACTTTTTAATTCCTTCCGGAGTAAGTTCTGCTTTAGTGATTATGCTTCGTAAATGTAGAGTCATCAAGGCTCCCGCTATAACAATCAGCGCAATCATAATATTTACAATAGGATTTCCAAAAATAATTCCCATTTCAGGGGTAGTAAATAAGCCTGATAATAAAACAAGCGGTGTCATAAAGGCAAATGGGGATATGTATAAAAGGAAAATCATAAGGTATCCGTACCAGGGTACTATAATGCCATTTGTTGAAGTTTTAGAGCTCATAAAATCTCCTAATTTAATAACAAAGTTATTATAATTATACGGTAACTTTTAAAATAAGTATAGTTTTTTCTTGCGGATGACATTTGCGAGTGGCAGAATCAGCTGATAATATATGAAGCACAGAAAATCCTTTTCAGGGCAGACAAAGCAATGTACGAGTATCTATTGAGGCATCTCCTCAAAATCATTATAATCAATCATTATTTTCTATATTATAAGATTGTCGGGTCAAGCCCGACAATGACAGTTAGAGGAGTCTTTTATGGCAGACAAAGAAGTTCGTGTACGTTATGCTCCGTCACCTACAGGTATGCAGCACATTGGTGGTGTTCGCACTGCACTTTTTAATTATCTTTTTGCACGTTCTCAAAACGGAAAATTCATTTTACGTCTGGAAGATACAGACCGCACCCGTTACGACGAAAAATATGTTCAGAATCTTTACGATACAATGGCATGGCTTGGAATCGACTGGGATGAAGGCGGTTCTAAGGGCGGTGAATACGGCCCTTATGTTCAGAGTGAACGCTTTGAGCTTTACAAAAAATATGCTTATGAACTCGTAGAAAAGGGAGAGGCTTACTACTGCTTCTGTGATGCAGAACGCCTTGACCGCATCCGCAAGATTCAGACAGAAAACAAGATGGCTCCTGGTTATGATCGCAACTGCCGTCATCTTACTCCGGAAGAAGTAAAGGCTAATCTCGATGCAGGTAAGCCATACGTAATCCGTCTTAAGGTTCCAATGGAAGGTGAGACAAAATTCAGCGACCACCTGCTTGGCGACATTGTATGGAAAAACGAAGATATTTCTCCTGACCCTGTTTTGCTTAAGAGCGACGGCTTCCCAACCTATCACCTTGCAAATATTGTTGATGACCACTTTATGAAAATCAGCCACGTAATGCGTGCTCAGGAATGGATTCCTTCAACTCCACTCCACGTTCAGATGTATCGTGCCTTTGGCTGGGAGCACCCTGAGTTCTGTCACCTTCCAATGGTAAATGGTGCAGACGGAAAGAAGCTTTCTAAGCGCCACGGTTCTACATCTTTGAACGAATTCCGTGCCCGCGGTTATCTTCCGCAGGCAATCGTAAACTACGTTGCAATGCTTGGCTGTTCTTACGAAGAAGGAAAAGAGTTCTATACTCTCGATGAACTTGCAAAGGCCTTTAAGCTTGAGCACCTGAACAAGGCTCCGGCTGTATTCGACTACAAAAAGCTTGAGTACTACAACGGAAACTATATCCGCCAGCTTTCTACAGAAGAGCTTTACAAGTGGACTCTTCCATTCATTACAGGAACAGGCGACGCCCTTCTCGAAATCAATCCGGAAAACCCACAGCCAAAACCAAATGTTGGTCCTGAGTTCTCTGGCGTTGCAATGGGCGAAGACGGAAAGCCTTACTGTGTAGACAAGAGTATGAACATGAGCTCAGAAGATGTTGAAAAGACATTGATGGGACTTATGCCTCTTATTCAGGAACGACTTAAGTTCCTTACAGAAGCTGCAGAAATGGTTCACTTTATGTTTACAGAGCCTGCAGTTCCTCCTGCAGATCAGATTATTCCAAAGCGCATTGACGCTGCAAAGACAAAGGAAGTTCTTGAGGCTGCTAAGGAATTCGTTGGTAAGGTATTTGAGCTTGACCACGAAGGTGCAGAAGAGTTTGCAAAGGCTAAGGCCGAAGAGCTTGGAATTAAACTCGGTGACTTTATGATGCCAATCCGTATGGCAGTAACTGGTTCGCGTGTTTCTCCTCCACTTATCGGTTCTATTGCAGTTCTTGGAAAAGAGCGCGCTCTTGCAAGAATTGACCGCACATTAGCTACTTTGTAATAAAATGGATTGCTTCGGCTTCGCCTCGCAATGACGGGGCGAGCTGTCTGTCTTGCAATGACGGTGGTTTCGATACGTCCTTCGGACTACTCAACCACCGTCGTCATTGCGAGGAGCGTAGCGACGAAGCAATCTACATTAATAAGGAATCCCTATGATCAAAAACCGTACCACTTCCTTAGCTGTAATAATCTTTGTTTACTTTCTAGCCGCCTTCTGCGGACTTTTTACCTACAATTATCTTACAGACATTTATTCCTTTTCTTATCAGCTATCCCTTTTTCTGGCGGACCTTCTGGCAACTATTGTAGTATTTATCTTCAGCCTGATTTTCAGAAATGCTTCGGTTTATGACCCATACTGGAGCGTTCAGCCACCTGTAATTCTTGGCATTGCTCTTGCAAAGCTTGATTCAGAGAATCCTCTTTTAGGCTGTCTTCTTTTTGCTGCAGTTCTCTTCTGGGCTCTGCGTCTTACTGCTAACTGGATTTACAATTTTGAAAGCTTTGAATATCAGGACTGGCGTTATGTCATGCTCAAGGAAAAATCCGGTAAGCTTTATCCGCTTGTAAACTTTTTTGGTATTCATATGTTTCCAACCTGCGTAGTTTATCTATGTATTCTGCCCGCTGTTACAGCAATTGTTGAAGGTGTGGCTTTTAAGCCGGTCTGCCTGATTTTTATAATTCTTAGCTTTACAGCCGCAATTATTCAGGGAATCGCAGATATTCAGATGCACCGCTTCAGAGCGTCAGGCGCGGGTGGCTTTATCCGTACAGGACTGTGGAAGCATGGCCGCCATCCAAACTATGCCTGTGAAATTCTTATGTGGTGGGGAATCGGCCTTGCAAGCCTGGCTGCTCTGGGCTGGCAGAACTGGTATCTGCTTGCCGGCGCGGCTCTTAATACTCTTATGTTCCTTTTTATCAGTATTCCTATGGCAGATAAGAGACAGTCCCGCAAGCCTGGCTTTGCTGAATACAAAAAAGAAACCCGCATGCTCTTCTAACTGGAGTTTTTGAAAAATGACCAGAATCTTATTTATTTGTCACGGAAATATCTGCCGCTCTCCTATGGCAGAGTTTGTAATGAAAGAGCTGGTACGCCGAGCCGGCCTGGAAAAGGACTTTTTAATTGAATCTGCTGCAACCAGCCGGGAAGAAATAGGGAACGACATTCACTATGGAACCCGTACAAAACTTCGTGAAATGGGTATTCCTTTTACCCGCCGTGCCGCCCGCCAGATCACAAATGCAGATTACAACAAATATGATTATCTTGTCGCTATGGACGATGAAAATCTTTATTACATGAACCGCTGCTGGGCTCCTGACCCTGACCACAAAATCAAAATGCTTCTTTCCTTTGCCGGTAAAAACCGTGATATTGCAGACCCCTGGTACACCGGAAACTTTGACCAGACCTATGATGATATTATGGAAGGATGTACAGCCTTTCTGGAAGAACTCACAAAAAACGTATAAAAAATCACAAAAAATAATCTGCAAATAAAAATAAATTTTTGTGTTACTTTAAAACTGTGGTATAATTAATTTATTGAAGTAAAAGTGCAGATGAATATACCCGGTACGAATGAAAAATCTAAAGTCCTCATAGTTGACAGCAATAGTGAAAACTATACGCTGCTTTCAAAGATTATCTCGCCCTTTTACGAAGTTCTTAATGCTTCGTCGGAAGAAGCTGTTTCTGTGATAACAGAAAATTCTCATGACTTAGCAACTGCAATTATAGAAATACGGAAGGCTGTTCCAATAGTAAAAGAGTTACGGGGAGCAATTCCGACAGAAAAGTTTCCGGTTCTTATCAGTACAGATATAGAAAATTCTGAACTTGAGAACCAGCTGCTGGATCTTGATGTAACTGATTTTTTGAAAAAGCCTTATGATAAAAGGCGGGTTCTGCAGCGCTTAAAAACTGCAATAAAGCTTTCTCAGGCAAACAAGGCAATTGATGAACTTGAACGCGATGAGCTTACAGGGCTTCTTACCCGTAAGGCCTTCCTTCTTAAGGTTGAACAATTTATAAGCCATAACCGCGAAAAGAACTTCTGTATTATTGCTTTTGATTTTGATAACTTTAAGTCTTCCAACAGTCTCTATGGCGTAGAAAAATGTAATGAGTTTCTTGCCTATTCTGCCAGAGAAATGATGAAGGCAATGCCCGCCGGAATAAGCGGGCGCTATGGCGGCGACCAGTATATTCTTTTCTACGAATACGACGAACAGGTTGATATAGAACGTCTGAATCGAATTTCAAAAATGATTCTGGACAAAGCACCTATTCCTCACCAGATTGTAAAGATGGGAGTTTATGCTCCTATAGATGTTGACCTTCCTCTGGTTATCTGCTGCGACCGGGCCTTCCTTTCAATAAGCGGTATAAAGGGAAAGTACGGAAAAGATCTGGCCTTCTTTGAAGACTCCCTTCAAAATCAACTTTTAAATGAGCAGAGAATTATAGAGACTATGGAGCGGGCTCTTGAAGAAAGTCAGTTCCAGGTATTCTATCAGCCTAAGCATGAAACAGTTTCCGGACATATTGCAGGAGCAGAAGCTCTTGTCCGCTGGAACCATCCGGAATACGGCTTTATGTCTCCGGCCAGCTTTGTTCCACTTTTTGAACGCAACGGCTTTATTACAAAACTGGATGCCTTTGTTCTTGAACAGGTTTGTAAGGATATAAAACGCTGGGAACAGGACGGACTTCCTCTGGTTCCTATTTCTGTAAACGTTTCACGCCGAGATTATCTGGAAACAGGTTGTATTGAAAATCAATTTAAAATAATAGATGAATATAAGGTAGATCACAGCCTGCTTCACATGGAAGTAACAGAGTCTCTTTATTCTGAAAATACCGATGTCATTATTTCTCAGGTTAAAAAAACACAAAAACTGGGCTTTGCAATTGAGATGGATGACTTTGGTTCCGGTTATTCTTCTCTTGGTTCTCTGGCAACCTTCCCGCTTAATATTTTAAAACTGGATATAAGCTTTGTCCGCAATATTAAGAAAAACGAAATTGTAATAGAGAACATTATTAAGATGGCCCACCGTATGGGACTGCTTACAATTGCAGAAGGTGCTGAAACTCTCGAGCAGTATAAAATCTTAAAGACTCTTGGCTGCGATTATATCCAGGGCTTCTATTTTTCTAAGCCTCTTTCCTGCCGCGATTTTGAAGCTTATCTTAAAAAATCTTCTGTGCTTTCTACCGGCCGAATATTGATGAAACCGGCAGAAGGAGAGCAGACAAATCTTTCTGAAGAAATGTTGATTGCGGCTAATGAGGTTGCAGAAGGAATTCCTGGAGGCTTCTTCTCTTACCATGCAGACGGTGCCCTGGAGCTGATTTCCTTTAATAGTGAACTTATCAAAATGTATGACTGTAAAACTGCAGAAGAATTCCGTGAGTATGTAGGAAACTCCTTCTGCGGTATTGTTCACCCGGATGATTTTACACGCGTACAGAGAAGTATTGATAAGCAGATTACAGAAGAAAATCATATTGATTATGTGGAATACAGAATTAAGACAAAAAGTGGAAGCGTAAAATATGTAAAGGATTATGGCCGTTATGTAAAAACAAAAAATTACGGCGATATTTTTTATGTCTTCTTAAATGATATAACTCTTGAAGAAAGAGCTAAGGCAGAAGCAGAGGCAGAGCTTGTCCGCAAAATTGAACTGCAGAGAACAGCAGATCTTGCTTCAAATGCAAATCGTGCAAAGAATATTTTTATGCAGACTGTAACACAAAATATTCTCAACGATATGCAGGAAATGATAAAGTTTACAAATAAGAGAAAGAACAAAGAGTTGAGTGAAGACGAGGCAGTAAATTCTTTACTCAAAATAGAGCATACACAGGAGCACATGTTAAGCTTCCTGAATAATGTAAATGAACTTGTGCAGATGGAGAATGGTGATATAGAAATTAATGAGGCTCCAACTGACCTTTCAGATGCAGTAGAAAAAATATATGCACTTATAAAAAATGAAGCAGAGGCAAAAGATATAACAGTTGAATACTGGAGCGAAATTTTTAATCCATATATTTATCAGGATGTAATTCATACTACAGATAATGTTATGAATATCCTTATGAATGCAGTAAAATATACCCCAAGGGGTGGAAAAATAAGATTCGGTCTTAAGCAGGAGAAGTCTGCCCTTGATAATGAATGTTTAGTAAGTTTTATCTGTGAAGATACGGGTATTGGTATTTCTCCGGAGTTTTTGCCTTACATCTGTAAGAGCTTTGCCCGTGAGGATAATGAAGTAAACTCAGAAATTCCAAGTGCCGGGCTCGGCTTGTGTATTTCAAAAAATCTTCTAGAGCTTATGCATGGAACAATAGAGATTAAAAGTGAACTTGGAAAGGGTACAACTGTAATAGCAAAACAGCCTCATAGATATGCTAAGAAAGAGGATGTGGATAAAGCTGCAACTCTGACAAACAATGTCCGCATATAAAGACTTAAGAAACTGAAAAATTAAAGGCCGCGGGCCCAGGCATAAGTACTGAGGTATGGGTCAGGTCTTACAGCTTCAGGCGAAGCGTATAATTCCTCTATCTGACCTTTTTCATTAATTTTACCAATTCTTGTTATTTTATTCAGATGCTGATTTGAGCCTTCAATTGTAACAATACCTTCCGGGGCAATGCAGCTGAGTTCCTTTGCAGCAATTCTTACAGGTTCTACGTCAAAGGTTCCGGCTCGGGTGCAGGCAGCAGCCCAGAGGTTTACGGCTATGTAAGCGGCTTCTTCAGGGTCTCCTACTGCAGTGTTGGTTCCGAACTCTTTTTTATAGGCATTTACAAATCTGGTATTTTTTGCAGTTGCAGTGGACTCAAAATAATTCCAGGCAACATAATGACCTTTGAGTTTATCTATACCAATAGTTTTAATTTCGCTGTCAGAAACAGAAAAACTCATGACCGGAATATCATCTGCATCTATACCGGAATATTTTAACTGAGAAAAAAATGACTGGTTTGAACTTCCGTTCAATGTGTTTATAATTACATCCGGCTTAAGCTTTTTTATGTCTTTTACAATCTGATTAAAATCTGATTCATGCATAGGTACATAAACTTCGGAGATGCATTGGCCACCCAGATATTTTAACTGTGCTTTTATAATGGCGTTGGCAGTACGGGGGAAAACATAATCACTGCCAAGAAGGTAAAAGCGTTTTCCAAGATTTTTAACACAGTAATCTATGGCAGGAACAACCTGCTGATTTGGAGCGGCTCCCATATACATAATATTTGGGCTTGCCTCAAAACCTTCGTATTGTACCGGATACCACAAAAGGCCGTAATCTTCTTCGAGAATAGGTTTTACTGCTTTGCGGGAGTCTGAGGTCCAGCAGCCGAAAATTGTTGCAACCTTGTCTTCTTCCAGAAGTTTGCGGGCTTTTTCTGCAAACATACGGGGGTTGCTTTTTCCATCTTCTTCAATAACTTTTATCTGGCAGCCGAGCACACCTCCGGCTTCGTTGAGTTCTTTTATGGCAAGCAGCTCTGCGTCGCGCACTCCTGTTTCACTTATGGACATGGTTCCGGTAAGGGAATGCAGAAGGCCAACCTTTACAACTTTAGATTTTTTTGCTTTGCAGGAAGCCAGGGAAAATGCGGCTGTTATTGCGAGAACTAAAACTGCTGTATTAATTAAATGCTTTTTCATGAATCTTCAGCTCCTTTCTGCCTTATAAAATATCATAGGTTTTCATAAGACCTTTTCCTTTTACTTCACATTCAATGGCTTTACTGAACTTTAAGCCTTTCTGGCCGGAAAGCTCTTTTTTAAGGGTATCTGTAATTCTTATTCCGCCTGGATTTGCCGCTGTTTCCATTCGGCTGGCTACGTTTACAGTGTTGCCCCAGACATCATAAATAAATTTATGGGTTCCAATAACTCCTGCAGTTACCGGACCACAGTTTAAGCCAATACGAATCTGGAATTGAATGTCTGCATTTTTGTTGTACTCTTCAAGATCCTGCAGCATGCCCTTTGCAAAATCTACCATTATGCGGGCATGATTTTCGTTCGGTTCCGGTACACCGCAGGCTGCCATGTAGGCATCCCCGATTGTCTTGATTTTTTCTACACCCATTTGCTTGGTTCTTTCATCAAAGCGGCTGAAGAGTTCATTCAGGGCCTTTACAATTTCCTGAGCCTTGTGTCCGCTGGAAACCTTTGTAAAGCCAACAATGTCAGAGAAAAGGAGGGTAACGTTTTCAAAGTCTTCACCAAAGGATTTATTTCCGTCTATTTTTTTAAGCTTGTCTGCAATCTTGTCCGGAAGGATGGAACGCAGAAGCATGTCTGATTTATCTTTCTCAATTTTGAGGTCGGCAGTTCTTTCCTGAACAAGTGCTTCCAGGCGGAGGTTTTCCATTTTGATTTTCTGTTCACGCCACAAGAAGTAACCAATTGCGGAACCTGCCATTACGGCAATTAAAACTACCCAGAAAAGAGGACGCTGCCAGATGTAAGGCTTCTGGTAGAAGAACATCATTTCTTCATTGTTGGATTGCAGTCCGTTTCCGTTTATTGCATAAACCAGGAAGGAATGCTTTCCCGGTGTCAGGTTTGTGTAAGAAACCACTCTTTCTGCGCTTGGAGTAGTGTAATCAGTTTCAAAGCCTGTAAGCATATGAGAGAAGCTTAGTCGTTCAGGAGCATCAAAAGAGATTCCTGTATATTTTATATCAATTCGTTTTGTACCTGGCTTTAAGATAATCATGTCTCTTGAGTGTTTGTAAACTGTAGAGTCCACGGTGATTGTTTCAATCTGAACCAAAGGAAGAATGGAATTTTTCTGAACCTTCTGAGGATCGTAAACTGCAATACCGTCTACAAGAGGAATCCAGAGGCGGCCAAGGCTGTCTATGATTGCACGGGCAGTAGAGGTAGGACCATCGGAATCAAGACCATCATTTCTGTTGTAATATTGAGTAGTAAGAACTTCTCTTTTTGATGCAAGGAAGTCTGCAACCTCTGCCATTGAAATAGAAGCAATTCCATGGTTGTTTGTAATCCAGGCATTGTTCATATTGTCGAACATTATCTGGAAAACAGAGTTGGTTCCGATTCCATTTTCAGAGTTTATGGTGTTGCAGTTTAATCTTGTTTTTCTTGTGGAATCGAAATCGTCTATGCGGGTAATACCGCTTCCGGTACAAATCCAAAAGTTTCCCTCTGCATCCTGATTAATCTTAAAAATTACGTTACCTGCAATTCCGTCTGCGGAAGTCAGATGAGAAAAAATCTTTTCATCTTTCATAAGGAAGATACCGCCGCCATCTGTTCCAATCCAGATAACGCCATGGCTATCTTTATAAATAGCCATTACATATTCAGTTTCCAGGTCTCCTGTAATCTGCTTGAAGGATTTGATGGAGCCGTCTTTATGAATAATGCTTAAGCCTGTTGTTGTACCAACGTAATATTCGTCCGGCTCTGTCTGAATTGCAACGCGAACCTTATTGCCGGCTAAGCCATTGTCTGAGTCCCAGTTCTTAATGCTTTTGCCGTCGTAAATAATCTGGCCGGGCTTTGTGTAGCAGCTTACAAGAAGTTTACCATCTGGGGTAGCTTCTACATGGCGAACACGAAGCCCCTTTGTGTGTTTTGTAAGCTCATTTTCCTGGGCTTCATCATCTTTAAAACACAGAACTCCCTTATCTGTAGCAGCCCAGATTCTTCCGTCTGGGGCTTCTGCAATACAGTTTACGGTTATGCCAAGCCTGTGCATTTTGAATTTGCCCAGAGTCATTTTTCCAATGCCGTTTCTGTCTGTGGCAAACCAGATGTTTCCTTCCCGGTCCTGAATGATTTTGTTTATGTTTGAACCGGAAAGCGCCTGAGCACCCTTGTATTCTTCAAATTTTCCATTTGCGTAAACTGCAAGGCCGTGTTCCGTTCCAAACCAGATAATTCCGCTTTTGTCCTGAAGAATAGTGCAGGCTGGAGTTCTGTCAAGAAGTGTATTTGTTTTTAGCAGTGTAACCTTGTCTCCTTTTAAGCATGCAAGTCCTTTTTCTCCAAGGCTTATCCAGTAAGTTCCTTCCTGATCCTGAAAAATTGCTGTTGCAAAATAAGTTGAATAAGGTTCAAAGACGTCGAGAGTGCGGAAAACTCCGTCCTCACAGATAAAAAGTCCGTTTTCGTTAGAAGTTGTAAGCCAGATTCTGCCGTCGTTGTCGCAGTAAAGATGAGAAGCAATTACGCCGTTTGCAGTAGTTCCCGGACCAAACTGTGGATTTATAAGCTTTCCATCGGGGGTAATGTAAACAACACCGCTGGCAGTTCCAACCCAGATATTTCCACGCTTATCTTCGCAGAGAGTTCGTACAGAATTGTTTGGAAGCCCGTTTTCAACAGTATATATTTTGTTTCCGGCATCTGAGATTTTATGAAGACCTTCATCATTTGATCCAAGCCAGATGTCACGGCGGCCATCCTGAATTATTGTTCTTACGGAAGCAAAGCCGTAGCTTTTATCGGAAATACGGTTTAAGGTACTGAATTCAACTCCGTCAAATTTAACCAGACCTTCATAGGTTCCTATATCAATATATCCGTCATTTGTCTGATAAATATCGTTTGCTGTAGTGCCCGAAAGCCCTCCAAAATCGCTCCAGGACTGATAAACATAATTATCAAAAAAACTGTTTTGAGAGAAGCACGAAAGTGAAAGTGAAAGGAATATTATAGAAAAAAATAACTTTTTCATATAAATATTATCAGTCAGAATTTGTATAAATGCAAATTTTTTCATTTTTTTGTAAAAATTTGGTGAATTTTTTCATAAAAAATTTGACAAGAAATAATGAATTTGCTATATTATAAACAGCTTGTAAATAAGCTGATAAACTCTCTCCGATGTCCAGCAACGCTGGACGGCAAGGTTCCCTTCTAGTGTTACTGTCTGGGAACCTTGTTTTTTTTAACTTACGAAAGTCTTTAAAAATCCGTTTTTTTTGCTATTATAATCATAGAATGAAGAACCAGAGAAAAAACAGTCTTACTGATATTCGTCATGAGATTCAGCGCATACAGCTGATTCTGATTATTGTGACCACTATTTTTATGAGCATTGGCGGCGCGGTTGTAAATGTAAATGCAAGCGATAAAGCCTTTGACCAGAATCTGCAGGAAACTGCCGGCCTTATTACGCGAATTTATGGATTTATGAAGGAGGCGCCCCGCCGCGACTTGTGTATTACTATGGACGGGATTGCAGCGGAGCTGGCGGATGTAGACGTTATTTCAATAGTCGATACTCAGAATATAAGAATCTATCATACAAATCATAACCTTATTGGTAAGGAATATGACGGAACTCATCCTGATTTTACGAGTCACAAAAAGGGTTTTTATACAGAAAGTGATATTGGTCCTTCCGGTCCACAACGCCGTTCTTATTCTGCGGTTTATGATGAAAAAGGGAACTACATAGGTTTTATAATGACAATCATGCTTAAAACATCTATCCGTTCCTTTACTTATAAAATTGTTCTTTTATTTGTGATTGTAACTCTGGCTGCAATAATCATAGAAATTGCAATATGCCGCGCTTTTTCCAGAAAATTAAAGAGGCGCCTTCTCGGTTATGAACCAGACACCTTTACTTCAATGTACCGCATTCGTGAAAACATACTTGAATCTACATACGACGGAATAATTGCCGTAGACAGCGACAATAATATAGAGTTTTCAAATAAGGCTGCCAAAAAAATGCTGGGCTGCGATGAAACAGATTCAACTGAACACTGTGATGAAAAAGTAAGCCTGATAAAGCAGGCTGTTTTTGCCGAAAAATACCTTTCTCAGGTTATTTCCAGCGGTACCGCCGATTTTGGTATTCAGACCGAAACAGAAAACGGTACAGCCCTTTTAATAGACTGCATCCCTGTAAAGGAAGACGGAATTATAAGCGGCGCGGTTGCCCTTTTACATGACCGTACCGAATACACAAAGCTTATGGAAGAGCTTGCCGGTACAAAGTACCTGGTAGATTCCATGAGGGCTAATAATCACGACTTTACAAACAAGCTTCATGTAATTCTCGGCCTTATTCAGATTGGCGAATATGACAAGGCTGTTTCATATATCGAAAATATTTCCATTATCCAGAGGGAAACGCTTAGCACGGTTATGCATGCCGTAGACAATGCCTCTTTTGCTGCCCTCTTAATTGGTAAAATTGCCAGGGCTTCTGAATGCAACGTTAAGTTTATCCTTAAAGAAGGAATCCGCTTTAAGTCATCTGAGGTTGCAGTGCCTTCCGAAGCCCTTGTAACAATTGCCGGAAACTTAATTGACAATGCTCTGGACGCAATGAACATGAACCTGAATAATGACCGTCCGAGGGAACTGGAATTCGGTGTTTTTACAAAACCAGGCGAGCTTTTAATTACTGTCCGCGATACCGGCTGTGGCATTCCTGCAGAAATCGGCGACAGGATTTTTGAAAAAGGCTTTTCTACAAAGGGCAGCGGGCGTGGGGTAGGTATGTATCATACAAAACAGCTTGTAGAAAGTCTTGGCGGTACAATCTCTTTTGAATCAGAGAAAGACATAGGCAGCTCTTTTATGGTATTATTAAAGGGTAGTTATGTATAAGGTTCTGATTGTTGAAGACGACCCTATGGTCGCTATGATAAATGAACAGTATGTCTGTAAGAACAAGGATTTCTGTGTTGTAAAAACCTGCCGTAACGGTCAGGAGGCGCTGGACTTTTTAACCGGACCGGAAGGGGAAGGCATTAATCTTGTGATTATGGATGTATTTATGCCATATCTCAATGGTGTAGAGACCCTCAAAAAAATCCGGGAAAATAAGCTGCACTGCGAAGTGATTATGGTAACTGCCGCAAATGATCCGGCAACACTTGAAGAAACAATGCACCTTGGTGTAATTGATTTTTTGATTAAACCTTTTGCCTACGAGCGTTTTCAGGTGGCCTTAGAAAAGTTTATGGCAAATGAAGAAGCTTTCAGAGCCGCAAACCAGACAATTGATCAGAGCTATGTAGACAGCCTTATATCTAACCAGGGATCTGCCCGCATTGTGGATAAGGAACTGCCAAAGGGTATTCAGGAAAAAACATTAAATCTTCTTATTGATTTTATGAAAAATAAAGGCGGCTGGGTTACCGGAGACCAGATTTCGGAAGAGGTGGGGCTTTCAAGTGTAACTGTGCGTCATTACATGAGTTATCTGCTTGAAACTAAACAGGTAAAGGCAGAAATCAATTACGAAACCGGCGGACGTCCAAGTATGCTCTACCGTATGGCTTGAATTCTCTAAATAATCTGTTATAATCTACTTATATACAAGGAAGGTAGATAAATGATAGTTTCAACAAAAGGCCGCTATGCTCTTCGTGTTATGATTGATCTTGCTGAACAGCATACACAGGATAGAACTCCTCTAAAAGAAATCGCAGAACGTCAGGCGATTTCTCAAAAATATATAGAAGCTATTATGACTCTGCTTTCAAAAAATGGTTTTGTAGAAGCGGTGCATGGTAAAGGCGGCGGATACAAACTTAATAAAAAACCGGAAGAATACAGGGTAGGTGATATTCTTCGCCTTACAGAAGGTACTTTGTCGCCAGTTGCCTGTCTTGAAAAAGATGCACCTGAATGTCCGCGAAAGGCTGTATGCAGAACCCTGCCTTTGTGGACTAAGCTTGATGATTTAGTTGAAAATTATCTGGATAGTGTTACTTTAGCTGATTTGATGAAAAATTAGATTTCTTCAAAAGTGTCTTTAGGAATTACAATTGTAGCGATTGTTTCGTTATCTGTTGTAGTAAATTTGAGATTGTCTGAAGCAAGTCCCATCTTCTTAAGCATAATTAAAACTGTAATAATACCAAGGCCGGAACCTTCTGTCTGGTCAATGTCGTTCATTGCATCGGCCATGGTTGTGTAAACCTTGGTTTTTTCTATTTTTTCTTTAATTCGCTTTAATTCATTATCAGTAATCTTAGTGTTATTTGAAACTGTTATGGAGATTATATCATCTGCAGAAAGAAGAAGATGTACTTCGAGATGTACAGCTTCCAGTTCTGCTTCGTAATGAAGGGTGTTTTCATCAAGGTTTTCCTTAAAAGCCTTCATCCCGTTTTTATAATCCTGTTCATTGTCTATGTTAAGGTTGTGCTCTTTGAAATAGATTCTCTTCGCATTTGCTTTGCTTGCGTTATCAAGAAGTTCGAAAAGACAGTATGAAAGATAGTTAAAGAGATAATCCTGATCGCATTCTTCCAGGAAAACTTTGAGAATCTTGAGAAAACGTTCCTTCTGTTCAGGAGTAAGTGTATAGCAGAAGAAATCAACTGGTTGCCTTGATTGTACGGCAATCTTTATGTTTTCGATATCTGCTTCACTTATAACTTTATCGTTAACTTTCATAACTTTAACTGTCTTTATTATAACCCTGATTTCAAAAAAATCAACAAAATGTTGCTGCCTGTTTATGGGGAATTTTACCTAAATTTTTTTTACAATTTAAGTCGCTTTTTTTACAACACTTCTGAAGTTTTATAATATATAATAAAAATGGAGGTAAAAATGGAAAGCATTAAGAAACTTGGATTTGGACTTATGAGACTTCCTTATTCGGAAGATAAAACCTGGGGTAATATTGACCTTGAAAAGACCCGCCAAATGATTGATGCCTATATGGCTCAGGGCTTTACTTATTTTGATACTGCCTGGGTTTATCACGGCGGATTTTCTGAGCGCGTTTTCGGCGAGCTCGTAGCAAAACGTTATCCCCGCGAAAAGTTCCAGGTTACTACAAAAATGCCTCTCTGGGGAAAGACTGACCCGGCCGACCTTCAGAAAACTTTTGATGAGCAGCTAAAAAAATGTGGCGTAGAATATTTTGATTATTACTTCCTGCATGCCCTTAATAAGGATGTTTACGAAACTGCCGAAAAGCTTGGCGGCTTTGAATGGATGCAGAAAATGAAGGCTGAGGGAAAAATCAAGCATCCTGGCTTCAGCTTTCATGACTCTGCAGATGTTCTTGAAATGATTTTGAGTAAGCATCCGGAAGTTGAATTGGTTCAGCTGCAGATTAACTATATTGACTGGGAAAGCGAAGGTGTTCAGAGCCGCAAGTGCTATGAAATCTGTAAACGCTATGGAATTCCGGTTTCTATTATGGAGCCTATTAAGGGTGGAAGTCTTGCAAATATCATGCCGGACGCAAAGAAAATCTTTACTGATTATAATCCTAAGGCAAGCGTTGCAAGCTGGGCTGTACGTTACTGTGCAAGCCTGGATAATATTCTTGTTGTTCTCAGCGGTATGAGTAATATGGATCAACTTGAAGATAACATGAGCTACATGAAGGATTTTGTCCCTCTTAATGCAGAAGAGCAGGCTTGTGTTCAAAAGGCTACGGACCTTATTAAATCTACTATTGCAGTTCCTTGTACAGGCTGCCGTTATTGTGTGGATGAAACAAATGGTGGATGCCCTCAGAATATCAACATTCCTAGAATGTTTGAGCTTGCAAATGAGGCTAAGCGATATGGCGTTGCTTCATACAAATGGCACTTTAACGAGGAGCTTAAAAAGACCGGTAACCCGGCTGACTGTGTCGGCTGCGGCAACTGCGAAGGACACTGTCCTCAGAAAATCAGCATTATAGAAGAACTGAAAAAAGTGGCTGAAACATTTGCATAAGCCTTATATTTGCTTGATTTGTAATGTTTTAAATTAATTTGAAAATCTTTATTTCCTCTGTTACAATATATCTACGGTAAATTGTAATATGAAAAAGTCCGCATTTTTCGCTTCACGGCTTGTTTTTGCCTGTATTTTTATTTTTTCTCTCTTTTTATTTTCTTCCTGTGGTCAAGACGAATCAGTTCCACGAATATATCTTGATGATGATTTTTACTGGGCTTTAACAGATGCAGCAAGTGAACCGGAAGATGCTGAGAACCTTCAGTTTGAACATCTTGATAATATGGGTTATAAAAACCTGATGGACCTTGTAGGCATTGAAGGTAAATACATATGGCTCAAGGCAGAGTTTGAACTGATTCCTGAACTGAAAAATGATGACCTTTCAATGGTGATTCCATATCTGCATTATGCAGATATTCTCTATCTAAATGGAAAATATATTGATGATTATGGTGTAATGGGAGACTCTCCGGATGATCCTATAAATCAGGAAGCGGGTTATGTTGCCCATCTTTTTGATTTTCCAGAATTGTATCTGAATCAGGAAGGAAAGAATACAATTCTTATTAAGGTTCAGTGTCTCGGCCATGCAACAATTACAGACGGTGTTTTTATAGGCCTTCGTCAGGATGGCTGGCGTACCTCGGATAATATGACCTTCTGGCGCAGCCGCTTTTATATCTTCTTTGAAGGTGTAATGCTTTTGTGCGGGCTCTTCTTTCTGATGCTTTATTTTATCTATAAGCAGGAAGTAAGTTACAGACGCTTTGGTTTATTAAATTTCTTTACAGCTTTATTCTTTTCTGTCTTCTTTATAACAGATTTGCCATGGGCAGGTTTTCATGGTGGTGTTCCTTTCTTCTATTATGTTAAGTTTGCCAAGAGTATCTGTTTCTTCTGTATGGCCTTTGCTTTTTCAATGTTTATCTGTTCCTTCATTGAAAAGAAACTCAATACTTTTGAAACTGCCATTCAATATCTTTCATTTATTGTAAGTACAATACTGGTGCTTCTTGCGCCTGATTACCTCTGGCTTGTAAAAAAGACTCTGCTGCTGATTCCGCTTTCCTGCCTGGGTCTTTTTATTTCTATTGGTTATGCAATTGCCTCCATCAGAAAAACTGAGTCTAAGCAGCAGACTAAGGTTCGTTTTATTTTAGGTGCTGTTTTCTTCCTTATTGTCGTAATGGGCATTGATGTAATTATTAAGGGAGCCTTTAGAAATATAAAGATGCCTTTTATTTCGATTTTTGGCTGGACCGGTGTAATCATCATTATCTTTATTTACTTCTGTATTGATTACAGCAAAATTGCAAACCGTCTTGAATATCTTAATCATAGTCTTGAAGATGAAATTAAAAGGCAGACAAAGCAGCTTACTGATGTAAACGGCCGCCTTGAGCATGACCGTGAAAAATCTCTTAAAGATATGCGTATGGCTGCAATTGTTCAAAAGAAGTATTTTCATGCTCCTGAACATCCGCTTAAAAATTGGGACTTTGCGGTACGTTATGAGCCGCTTTCTCTGGTTTCCGGTGACCTTTATAATTTCTATCACGAGGGAGAACAATTAAACGGTATTTCTCTTTTTGATGCTTCTGGACACGGTGTTGCAGCAAGCCTTGTAACTATGCTTGCAGAAAATATCATTCAGCAGACTTATAATGAGTTGTTGCAGAATGGTCAAAGTGTAGCAGAGTGTCTTAAGCTTATTAATGAACGTTTTATAGACGCAAAGGGTGAAATTGATAATTATCTTACCGGTCTCCTTTTAAACATGAAGGAAAATGAAGATGGCAGCTGTACGGTAACTATGTCAAATGCAGGCCATCCATATCCTCTATTTTATAATGCAAAAGAAGACACATTAGAAGAAATGCTTCCTACTGCAGATATGCCATATACCGGTCCTGTAGGTTTAAGCGGTATGAATGTAGATTATTCAGAAATGTCCTTTACAATGAATAGCGGCGATTTCCTCTTCTTGTATACCGACGGTATAACTGAAATGCAGAACAGAGAAAAGCTTGATTTTGGAATTGAAGCGATTATGACTATTCTTGAAAAGTGTAAAGATGACAGTGCTGAAGATATTGCAAAAAAATTAATGAAAGGTCTTGAAAACTTTATAAAAGACACGCCGCGCATAGACGACGTGTCTGTAATTATTCTTAAGCGCGTTTAGGAGGCAAGCACAGCTTGCCTCTGAGCCATTCTTTCGTTAATCCTAAAACAATCCTTTCGGATTGTTTTTTAACGGATTATCGATTTTTGGCTTGCTTAACGAATGTCTGTACACCTTCGATAACGAGGATTACAGCGAGTACTGCCATAGCAAGAGCGAAAATCAGCTGGAACCAGTTGCCCCAGAAGAATGCACCCTGTGCACCAGCAGCCATAGCTCCAATCTTCTTTACAATTGTAAGAACAAGAGAAGTCAATGTAGCAGCAAGCATGAAAATCATAGGAATAAAGAACATCTTGTTGTTCTTTCCTGCCTGACCAAGCCATGCGGCAACTGCCATAAGGGCAATACCGGCTAAGAGCTGGTTAGCAGCACCAAAGAGTCCCCAGATTGCAGAAAGCTTAAGACCACCAAGAATACAACCAATGATTACCATAGTAGCTGTACCAAAGAGTGGGTTAGCAAGAACCTTGCGGATGCCTGTTGCGTCCTTCCATGTTTCTTCATCTTCCTTAAGGAAGAGTTCAGAGAACATAAAGCGGCTGAGGCGGGTACCTGTATCAAGAGATGTAAGAGCGAATACAGAAACAGCAAGTGTAAGAAGAGCATAGATTGTATTGTAAACACCAGTGTTTTCTTTACCGAACAAAGTAGCAATACCTGCACCAAATGCTGCAGATGGAGAACCGAATCCGCCGTTCTTGTACTTGTCAAATACCATACCAACAGCAATCAAAGAAATAATACCAAGAGCAGATTCAATAAGCATTGAACCATAACCAATAGCCTTAGCATTCTTTTCGTTGTCGAGCTGCTTAGAAGAAGTACCTGTAGAAATCAAAGAGTGAAAGCCTGAACATGCGCCACAAGCTACTGTGATGAAGAGGGCAGGGAACATAGTTCCGAGGTTTGTCTTCCAGCCTGTGAATGCAGGAATTGTAAAGGTTGCGTTTCCTGTGAAGGCAGATCCAACAATACCAATGAGGGCAAGGGCCATCATAGCGTAAAGAAGGAATGAAGAAAGGTAATCACGTGGCTGCAGCAAAATCCAAACCGGTACGAGAGAAGCAACTGCAATATATACACCAATGAAAACAATCCATGCTGTGCGGCTCATTGCAAATCCGCACTTCAAGCCGAGGATTGTGATGAGTACTATGCCTGCAATTCCGATGATTGTAGCCGGGAGTGTTTTAAGACCGCATTTATTTGTAAGAATACCGTAAACAATAGCAAGTACAATAAAGAGGAGAGAAATCATAGCTGTTGTCTGGTTTCCATTAGGATTTCCAACGAATCCGAATGAACCTGCTGCAGAGAAGAAGGTTCCTGCAACAACGTTTACAAAGGAAGCAATTACAAGAATCAATACGAGAAGCGCAAAGATGATAAAGAGCTTCTTTGCCTTTGTTCCCATAGAATCTTTGATGATTTCACCAACAGATTTTCCGTCGTGGCGGATTGAGGCAAAAAGAGAACCAAAGTCCTGAAGACCGCCGAAGAAAATACCTCCGACAACACACCAAAGGAATACTGGAACCCATCCGAAAACGGCTGCCTGAATTGGGCCGTTAATTGGACCTGCGCCTGCAATAGATGAGAAGTGGTGTCCCATCAGAACGGCAGGCTTTGCCGGAACGTAGTCTACACCGTCAGTTTTCTCGTTAGCCGGTGTTTTTCTTGAAGGGTCAATACCCCACTGCTTTGCAAGCCATGAGCCATAGCAGATATAGCCGATGAGCAGCAAAACGATTGCAGCAATAATAATTAATAATGCTGTCATTTGAACTTACCTCCTCGTAAATTCGAATAAGTTTTTATTTAAAAATCTTGTCGGGAGAGGGTCACGACGGATTTTTTAAATTCTTTTTAATCAGCTTAATAAAATCCTTGCCCTGGCGGTTGGAGAAGACTTCCGGGGCTCCGTCCTTACCGGTAGTGCCCAGGTCACAAACTGCCAGCTTAAAATGGCTCCAGCCGTGTAGACTGAATTTATAGGATTTATAAAGCTTTGTTTTTTTGATTTTGATTGCTGTTTCTGGAGAAATCAATTTCGTAAAAATTAAAAGAGAAACGTCTGAATTGCGGTGTCCGTTATAAGGTTTTACCTTTGCAAGACCAGATTCCCAGGCAGCCTTTACTAGTTCTTCCAGCTTTGCTGGATCCAGTGAAACTGTGGTTGCAAAATAAACAAATTCATTGGAATCTATGTCTGCAATGTGGGCTGAGCGGACAAGAAAATACTGTTCGTTGTGGGAACGAAACTCTGCTTCAGCGCAGAAAGGAGGGGTAATTTCTTCTTTTTTAATGGTGTAATACTGCTCAAAAGCTGGCAGTATCACTTTTATAGCATCTGAAGGCGCCATCTTTACTATACCTAATTATTTTTAGTATATGTAAAGATGGTTTAAGTGTCAATTAAAAACTTTAGTTGTATTGAAGAAAGTTGCGGTGGTTGAGTAGCACGAAGTGCGTATCGAAACCACCGTAGAAGGCGCTTATGCCTGCAATGCAGTAACGGCTACAGTAGCAACAATGTCGTCTACATTGCAGCCGCGGCTGAGGTCGTTGAGAGGCTTTGCAAAGCCCTGGCAAACAGGACCAATAGCCATCCAGCCGCCCATGCGCTGACAAATCTTATAGCCGATGTTACCAGCGTTGATGTTAGGGAAGATGAAGGTGTTAGCGTGACCTGCAACCTTGCTTCCCGGAGCCTTGAGTTCTCCAACTTCTGGAGCAACTGCTGCGTCGAACTGGAATTCTCCGTCGAGTGCCAGGTCTGGAGCGGCTGCCTTAGCAAGCTCTGTAGCCTTCTGAACCTTTGTTACTGTGTCGTAGAATTTAGCGTCGTTTCCTGAACCCTTTGTAGAGAAAGAAAGCATTGCAACACGTGGTTCAATTCCTGCAATCTTCTTTGCTGTGTCAGCAGATGCTACAGCGATATCTGCAAGTTCTTCTGCAGTAGGTTCAATGTTGATAGCGCAGTCACCGAATACTGCAACTCCCTCTGGAACGTACTTGTTTCCACCCTCTGGAGCAACCATGATAAAGCAGCTTGAAACTGTCTTAAAGCCAGGAGCAGTCTTGATAACCTGAAGTCCCGGGCGGAGTGTATTTGCTGTTGAGTGGCAGGCTCCTGAAACGAATCCGTCTGCGTCTCCAGCCTTCAAAATCAAAGCACCGTACATTGTGTGGTCTTTAAGAATTGCGGCCTTAGCTGCTGCAACATCAGCATACTCAGGAGCACCAGTCTTCTTGTTGATTTTTCCTTCGCGAGCTTTGAAAAGAAGTTCTGCATATTTGTCTGCATTTGCATCTTTTGCAGGGTCAACGATTGTAACTCCACTCAAATCTGCATTGCTTCCGCTGGCTTTAATATCCTCATCGCTACCAATCAAAATGATTTTTGCGATTCCATCTTTTACAATTTTAGAAGCTGCTTCTACAACGCGCTTGTCTTCGCCTTCGCAAAGTACGATAGTTTTGTTAGCAGCCTTTGCTTTTTTAAGTAAGTCTTCTACGAAATTCATAATGTTACCTCGGTCTCTAGAATACTACTATGACGCTTTTTTTACAATTAGTAATCTGGAGGCCTGATTAAAATCCGGGAGAGGTCGGGCGGCTGCCTTCCTGTGGTTCTCTGTTTGCGCCAGCTGATGAATCTGTATATACATAGCTGCTGCTTGTCGTAGAGAAACTTAAGCTTTCGCTTCCATCATCTGTTATTGAAGGAAGACTGGTGTACAGACCGTGGAATTGAGTTCCGCCATCTACGCTTACGCTGGTTCTTACTGTATATTCAATTCCGTTTGAAAGTTCGGGTGAAGAAAGAATCATGATTGAACCTGCACTTGAAGGCAGTGTGTATACAAATACCGGGTTATCATCTTCATCTACGATTGCCATAGTTCTGTTAGCGTTACCGTAAGAACTCTGTCCAAGAACTGCTGTGGTCTGGCTGCAGTTTGAAGGGGCAGAATAATTATTTGTTCCGAGTCCTGCGAGAAGACCACCTGTAATCTTAAATTGATTATTGTCGCAGTCAAAGGCACATTCCGGTTCTTTTACTCCAAGTGCAACAATTATTCCCCCGTTGATTGTAATGCCATTAGAACCGTTTGCGTCTATTGCGTCGTTTTGAGAACTGCAGGCGTAAATGGCGCCGCCGTTGATTGTTATGTTGCCGCCGGCGTTTATTGCGTCGTCCGTGCTGTTAATGGTGATGGCACCTGCATTGATTATAAGGTTACCCTTTGCTTCAATTCCTTCCGGCGAGCATGATTCGCCTGTGCTGTTATTTTCATAAGGTGTTCCTGTTGTTGTTATGCTGATATTGCCGCCGTTAATTTCTACATAAGGATCTGGAAGTGTTTTTGAAGTGCCGTTGAGAAAACTCGTATAGAGCAGAGACTTGTTTGCGCTTGCTGTATAAGAGCTGTTTCCTATTACGCTTTCTGAAGATTTCCAGTGTGCGGTAATACCTTTTGCGATTGTGTTGATTGTGAGGTTTCCTCCATTGATAATTACAAAGCCTGCGCCCGCTGCGTATTCTACAGTCATATCATCTTCATCAGCATCTTCGCCTTCTACTTTTATTCCGACACTTTCATCATCTGTGATAGTGCCTTTGCCTGTAAGGGAGATTGTTCCATTGTCAATAATAACACCGGTCAGACTTCTCAGGCAGTCACGGCCGCTTGTGCTGTTTACTGTAACATTCAAGGTAAGATTTGCAATGCGGATATAATCTTTTGAATAAACTGCATGTTTATAACCATTGTTGATTACAGAAAGACTTCCGCCGGCAGAGCTTGAACTTTCACCTGTAAAAATGAGGCTTCCCTTTGAATAAATTGAACCTTTTTTGTCGTCGTACATTGTGCTGCTCTGGTAAAGAGTTCGGCTGTCTGTAAGTGTATTTGTAGTTCCTGCAGGGACAACAATAAATGTTCTCTTTTCTGAACTGAATCTTAAGACTGGACCAGCTCCATTGCTGCTTGTAAGATTTGCATTGTTCAGAACTACAGCGGCATCTGCTTTTTTGTTTTTAATGAATATAGTTCCGCTGTAGCTTCCAGAAAGAATGTATTTAATTTTTTTTGTACCATTGTATTTAATTTCTATACCGGCTGCTGTTTCATCTTCGGAAGAATTATCTGTGGCTGTAATAGTAACATCGGATTCTGTAGTGTCTTCGCTGTAACTTGCAGTCCAGCTGTTTTCATTGAAAGAAATGGAAATGGTAGCTTCGGCTGCAAAGTTTTCATAAAGGTCATCGGCAATTACACAGGATGGTGTGGCAGAGCCTGTGTATACATATTCCTGTGCGTTTGTGTTTTCTGAGTAGTTGTCTTCAGTTTCGTCTGAGACGCTGCTGCTGCAGCCTGTAAATAAAAAGTTGAATACTGATAAAAGTATTGCAAGAATGTAAGTGCCAAAATATAGAATAAAATAGCGGGTAAAGCCTAATGTTTTATTTTCGTTTTTTCTGGTGCTTTTCATAAAATCCTCCTGAGCTTTTAGCTCGATGCTTCTTACTCTACATCACAATAGCCTGTAAATCTTGAATTTACGCTAAGAGATTTCTGAGAAAAGTCTTATCAAAAAAAGGGCATTTTCTCATTTCTTTTTTTGAACTATGCCGTATAATTCAATTATGAAGTTTTTTAAAAGACAACTTCTAATACTTTTATTTTCTCTCCTTATGGCGGGTTTGTTTGCGGCTCCATCGGCTCCTGCAGCCCCGGCAACTGGTGCTTCGGCGCCGGCTGCCGGTAATCCGCCTCCTCATGGACCAGGCCCGGGGACTCCGCCTCCGCAGCATCCCCGTCCGCTTCCGCCATCTCCAAAAGATCCGGACAACATGCTCTATTACCGCGGTAACCGTACAGCCCAGGAAGATCTGCCGCTTACGGTAAATCAGGTAAAGGTAAGCAGAGTGGGGGTGGACCAGGTTGATGTTGAGATAGTTTTTAATCAGAGTATAAATCCGAGGTCTGTAAAAACTCACCGTATAACAATTGATGGAAATGAAGTGCCACAAAATGTCAGCTTCTGGTTTAATAAAAAAGGCGACACTGTAAAGTTTATGCTGGCATCAGAAAAAGATTCTCTTGAATTGGGGATTAAAGGAATTCGTGCCTTTAACGGAACTGTAATGAGTCCAACCCTGATTACGGTTCAGGTGGAAGCAGCTGCAGGCGAAAACTCTGCTGAATAAAAGAGGTTAAAATGAAAATACTTATAGTAGAAGATGACAAAGGTATTTCAGATTTTGTAATTCCGGAACTGGAGCATGAAGGCTATGAAACCTGTCTTGCAATAACAGGCCGCCAAGCCCTTGAAAAATTCGAAAGCGAAAAACCAGACTTGATTCTGCTTGATATTATGCTTCCGGAATTGAACGGGCTTGAAGTTTTGCGTCGTATCCGGGCCGTGTCTTCCGTTCCTGTAATTCTGGAAACTGCCCGCGGTGAAACTATAGATAAAATCAACGGACTCAATCTTGGTGCAGATGATTATATTCCAAAGCCCTTTGAAATTGAAGAACTGCTTGCCCGTATAAATGCTCTCTTCCGCCGTGTCAGTTATAATCAGCCTAAGGAATCAAGTCTTTCATACAAGAGCCTTAGCCTGAATCTGGACAGAATGAGTTTCAGCTTTGATGGGGGAGAGGAAGTTCAGCTTTCGAAAACAGAGTTTTTAATGCTGCGTCTTTTTGTCGAAAATCAGGGTAAGGTTTTGTCCCGTTCACAGATTATAGATGCCATCTGGGGTAAGGGACATTTTATCGATGAGAATACAGTTGATGTTTACATTGGTTATCTGCGCTCAAAAATTTCTGAATTTACCAAAGACGGATATATCAAAACCGTTCGTGGCGCCGGTTATATGATTGTATAATCATCAGGAGTTACAGAAGTTTATGCTGAAAAAAATAAATCATTCATTTGCTGCCCGGCTTTCCCTGGTTTTTATGTTTATTTTGACCGGCGCGGTTATTATGCTCTCGCTTGGCTTTCTCTTTTTCCTGCGTTCTATGGTCAGGGGGAATCAGGTAGCGGGACTCAAGCATGCAGAGTCTGCGGTCTTTACTGCATTTTCTGAAAGTGAAGGAAAAAGTTCTGAAGATGAATCATTATTTTTATTTCCAGATATTCCATATTTTCTGACTTATATTATTTATAATCCACAGACAGAAGAAGTGCTTGCGACTAATGATCCTTTTCTTCCTCTTTTAAAAGATACCCATGGCCGGGCAGTCCGCTATTATAAAAAGGATTTCTTTTTTGACGGAGATCTTGATGTTCTTTATTATGCCGTAAAGCATGGGACTGTGGTTGTTGCAGTTGCAGAGAATATAGAACACAATGCCTTTACCGTTATTTTTGAAAAGCTTCCTCTTATTCTGCTTTTGATGATTCTGCCTATTCTTTTGATTTCTTTTTTGATTTCTCTTTTAATCACAAAAAATACAATCAGTCCTGTTGTAAAAATCACAAGGGCTGCGGGGGCAATGACAACAGAAAAGCTTGGCGGTGAGCTTCCTTTAAGCGGCAGGGGAGATGAAATTGATGAATTGTCCTCAACCTTCAATAAACTCTTTATGAAAATTAAGGCAGACTTTGACCGAGAGCGTCAGTTTTCAAGTGATGTTTCTCATGAGCTCAATACTCCGCTTACAGTAATTTCCGGCCAGACCAGTCTGCTTCTGCGCTGGGGTAAGAATAATCCTGAACAGCTTGAAAAATCTTTGAATGCCATAAAAAACGAAACAAAATCAATGCATGCAATTATTGAAAACCTTCTGCAGATTTCGCGGATTGAAAGCGGTCGTATAAAGCCTCAGCTATGTCAGGTAGATTTGCAGGAGCTTTTTGAACGGGTGAGTGATGAGTTTGCTGCTCTTGCTCCAGAGGCTCATTTTGAATTTGATTTTCTAAATGATGATGGCCGTCACATAAATACAGACCCGGAAATGCTGCATCAGCTGATTACGGTGCTTGTTTCAAACAGTGTAAAATTTGCCGGCAGCACTTGCAGGGTAAAACTGCAGGCAGAAAGAATTGATGATACTTTACTTATGAGATTTGAGGATGATGGCCCTGGTTTTTCTCAGGAATCTCTGCCTCATATTTTTGAACGTTTTTACCGTGCAGATGAAGCTCATGTAAGGGCAGCCGGTGGTTCTGGGCTTGGCCTTTCAATTGCAAAAACTCTTTGCTCCGCTCTGGATGCTGAAATATCTGCTTATAATGCAGAGCCTCACGGTGCAGTATTCGAAATCAGTTTTGATAATCAGTAAAGAAAAAAAATCTCTGTTTAAATAACAGGTTCTGGTTAAATAAAAAGCCGGCGTATCAGCCGGCCTGTAATGTGCTCTCAGTCAACTGTGGACTGGCACTATAAATGTTCCAGCAGTAAGCCGCTGGCGCTTTATAAAAGTCTACGTATTATATAACCTCGACCAGGTTATCTCTCTTTGTCGGAAATTGCATATTGCCTCCCTTCAAGCAGCGGTGTACGTCCTCATCTCGTTCCTTGCTACATCTTTATAATAACACAGCTTTGTCATATTGCAAGGAAAAAAATGCTCTTTTGACGAAAAATATCATTGTTGAATTAAACGCCTTTCTATAGTAAAATATTATATTCATTTTTTATACTTTTGGGGGTTCCACTTATGGAAGAGATACTTGATTTACTGCGTCAGAATGCACGTCTTTCTATTGAAGATATTGCTGCTATGACAAAGAAAACTACGGACGAGGTTAAGCAGATTATTAAGAAGCTTGAAGACGACGGAGTTATTCTCAAGTACGCGGCCATTGTGAATCCGGAAAAAGACAGAGTCGCGAAGGACAAGGTTGTCGCGGAAATTCAGATTCAGGTTCAGCCGCAGCGTGAGCACGGCTTTGATGCCATTGCGGATAGAATTTACCGCTTTCCACAGGTTAAATCGCTCTATCTTATGAGCGGCGGTTATGACCTTAAGGTTTTGATTGAAGGTGACAATCTTAAAGATGTTGCCCTTTTTGTAAGCGAGAAGCTTTCTACTCTCGAAGGTGTTCGCTCAACTAAGACAAACTTTGTTTTGAAGACATATAAAGAAAACGACATTGTTTATGTTGAGGATGAGAGAGACCGCCGCGAGGGTGTACAGGCATAGGACTATAAATGAATACACGAGAAGATAAATTCAGCTCAAAGATGATGGAGATTCCGCCTTCTGGAATCCGTAAGTTTTTTGAGCTTTGCATTGGACATGATGATATTATTTCACTTGGTGTCGGCGAACCAGACTTTCCGACTCCATGGATTATGAGGGAAGAGGCTTTTTACCATCTTGAAAAGGGCCACACTTCTTATACTTCAAACTGGGGTTTGATTGAGCTTCGCGAGGAAATTGCAAAATACCTTGAACGCTATAAGCTTTACTACGACCCAAAAACTGAGATTCTGCCGACAATCGGTGCCAGCGAGGGACTGGACCTTGTGCTCCGTTCTATTTTGAATCCGGGTGACGAGATTATTGTATGTGAACCTTGCTACGTTTCTTACCAGCCGCTGGCTGCCCTTTGCGACGCTAAGGTTATTCACCTTGATACAAGTGTGCATGGTTTTTATCCTACTGCTGAACAGATTGAAGCGGCCTGCACTGAGAAAACTAAGGCTGTAATGTTCTGTTCGCCAAGTAACCCGACCGGCCGAATTATTCCTGCCGACGAGCTTGCAAAAATTGCCGAGGTTGTAAAAAAGCATCAGATCTGGTGTCTCAGCGATGAGATTTACTGCGAGCTTTTGTATGATGGACACAAGCATGTTTCAATCGGTGAGTTCCCTGGCATGAAAGATTACGCAATTATTTTCAACGGTTTTTCTAAGTCTTTTGCCATGACCGGCTGGCGTATCGGTTATATTGCAGCTCCTCATGACTTACTCGTACAGTGCTGTAAACTTCATGCTTACTCTTCTATCTGTCCTCCGATTTTCAGTCAGTATGCTGCTGCAGAAGGGCTGCGTCACGGCTGGGATGAAGTTGAAAAAATGCGCGTAAGCTATCAGCAGCGCCGCAACATCATGCATAAGGCTTTTGTTGATATGGGACTTCCTTGCGTGGAGCCTGAGGGTGCTTTTTATATGTTCCCGGATATCCGCCCTACAGGAATGACTTCCGAAGAATTTGCGACAGAGGCTATTTCAAAGTATAATGTAGCAGTAGTTCCAGGCACTTGTTTTGGACAGGGCGGTGAGGGCTTTATCCGTTGCTGTTACGCTACTGATATTAATAAAATCAAGATTGCTATGGAAAGACTTGCTCAGCTTGTAAAAGAAAAAACTGGCAAATAAAACGGAGAAAGGTAAAGACGGATGATTTTTTCAATCTTAATTGCTGTAATAGTTGCGTTACTTCTTATTACTATAATCTTTACGGTTAAAGGAATGAAACGTAAAGATGAGAAAAAAGATGTAAGCCAGAAGATTCAGAAGAAGGGAAAATCTGCAATTCTTAAAGAGGCAGAAAAAAAACTTGCGCATGATCCTCACAATGTTCCTTCTCTGGAGCTTATTGGCGACCTTTATTACGGTGAAAAAGACTGGGAAAAAGTCTGGAATATTTATAAAACTCTTTATGATATTTCTTCAGTCCATCCGGAGGTAGATATTGCAAAGTCTGCCCTCCGTATGGGTATTGCTGCTTATAATCTTGGAAAGAATGAAGATGCTATAAGTGCACTTATGCTTTCCATTAAAAAAGATCCGAATAATTTTGAATGTAATATGGCCCTTGGAAGAGCCCTTATGAAATCTAATGCCTTTGATAAAGCAGTTTACTGTTTTAAAAAGGCAAAGGCGATTCAGCCGGAAAATAATGAAGTAAATATGCTTCTTGGAACCGCTCTCTATAAAAATCAGAAATATAGAGATTGTCTGCCTTTCTTAAAGCGTGTTCTCGATGAAAATCCGGGAAATAAGGAAGTTCTTTTTGAAATGGCTGTTTCCATGACTGAATGCGGTATGGGAGATAAGGCTCTTAAGGTATTTATGCATCTTCGTCCGGATCCGGAATTTGGTGCTCAGGCTTGTCTCGAAGCCGGGAAAATGCACGAGCGTGTAAAAGATTTTGCCAATGCGGTAAAAGATTACGAAATTGCCCTTCGGCTTCCTAATGTTCAGGAACAGATTTTGCTGCAGATAAAATATCGTCTTGCCAATACCTGTATTGGTTTGAATGATATTTCAAAGGCCTTGATTTATTTACGTCAGATTCAGGCGGCAAAGCAGGGCTATAAAGATGTTGATGCCCTAGTTACCCGCTATGCTGAATTAAATCAGAATAAAAACCTGCAGACTTATCTTATGTCTGGAACCAGTGATTTTGTTGCTTTGTGCCGTAAGTTTATTGCGACTTATTACAAGGATGCCTTTGTTAAGGTTGAAGATGTTCAGGTTGCATCTGAAAGTGTAGAAATTATCTGCGAGGTTGAAACTTCAAAATGGGAAGCAAAGCAGATGTTCCGCTTTTACAGAACTCAGAATGTAATTGGTGATATCAACGTCCGCGATTTCCACAGCAAGCTGCGTGATACAAAGTGTGATAATGGTGTCTGCATTACTATGGGAAACTTTTCGGATAGTGCACATAAATATATTGATGGCCGCCCTGTAGATTTAATCGAAAAGGATGAGTTGGTTAAGATACTGAAGCGCATTAATATGTTCAATTAACCGTCTCATATGAATATCTGCCTTTTTTCAAAAGAAGAAATATCTCAACCTCTGCCACTGCGTGATGAACGTGCCCAGCATATAATTAAGGTGCTGCATAAAAAAGCCGGCGAAAACTTTACTGCTGGTATTGTTGGTGGTGCCAGTGGAACTGCCGTAATCCGTGAAATAAATGACCAGGGAATTACCTTTGACTTTACTGCCGGCGGCGACGGTAAGCCTCTTACAAAGCTTGAAATGATAATTGGTTTTCCTCGTCCTATTCAGCTTAAGCGTCTTTTACGCGATATTGCGGCTCTTGGTGTGGGGCGTGTTCACTTGACCGGTACAGACCTTGGAGAAAAATCTTACATGCAGTCAAATCTGGTGGAAAGGGGCTCGGCTTATCAGATGCTGCTGGACGGAACTGTTCAGGCGGGCTCGACCCATGTTCCGGAATTGTGTCTTTATAAAACACTGGATGAATGTCTGGAGTCTGTAACAGCCGGGGAGGATGGAACTGCTGCTTTGGCCGGGGTTCTGCTTGCCCTCGATAATATAAATCCTTCGGCGCGGCTGGCTGATGCTGTAAAGCAGGCTGGTTCTGTAGGGGCGGTTGAAGGCTCTCGGGTGATTGCCGCTATTGGCAGTGAGCGGGGCTGGACAGACAGAGAACGCCGTTTACTTGAAACTAAGGGCTTTATTCGCTGCGGAATGGGGGAGAGAATTATGCGTACAGAGACTGCGGCTACAGTTGCGGGCTCGATAATTCTGTCAGAACTGGGGATTATTTAGATTCATTAATCTTCTTCAGAATATTTTCCATCGAATCAATCAATTCTGAAACAGTTTTAAAATTCTCACTTAAATTCAGCTGATAAAAAATCTGGGTGCCAACCTTGAGAGGCTTTATAAGGCCTGAGTCTTTGAGAACTTTAAGGTGGTGGGAAATTGCAGGACGAGAAAGCTTTGATTTTGCAGAAAGATTAGAAACATTTATGCCTTCTTTACCGGCTTCTGCAATATCCATAATCAGCTGCTGGCGGTATTCATCGCTCATGGCAATAAAAAAAGGAACGCAGGAATTTAAGGTTTTCAGAGTCTTCTTGATTTCGGCTTTATCTATCACTTTTTTACCTCTACAAATAAGAATAAAATGAAAAATCTCACTTGTCAATATGATTAAATGATTAAAAAATTAAACATTTAATCAAAAATTTATTGACTTTAAAAGCTTCTGTTATTATATTCTCTGTTATAAGGTTTAAGTGTTTAAGAAATTAAACGGATAAACTAAAATTATAAGGAGATTTTTTAGTATGAAAGCAGCTAGAGCTTTTTTTAAGCGCCCATGGATTATTATCGCTGTTTGCGTAATCCTTACAGGCCTTCTCGGCTTCTTTGTAACAAGCCTTGGAATTGACAATTCTATTCGTCAGTTCCTTCCACAAAAAGACGCTTCTTATACTCGTCTCACTGAAACAGAAGATCAGTTTGGAAGCATGATTGTAATTGGCGTAAGTCTCGAATCTACAAAAGGTACCGTACTTACACCGGAAAATATTGAAGTTGTCAGAAAGATTTCTGACCGTGTTCTTGAGCTTCCTCAGATCGAGGGAGTTGATTCACTTACACATATTGACTATGTATGTGAATCAGATGGTTCAATTTCTGCAAGTCAGCTGATTCCAGACACTTATACCGGTTCTGCTGAAGATATTGCTCAGCTGGAAAGTCGTCTTGCTGAATGGAGCGAGATGTACAACCGTGTTATTGTAAATGATGACAATACTGCAACTCAGATGCAGATTACTCTTCACTCCATGACTCCTGAAGAAAAAGCCACTTCAAAAATTACAGATGCTGAACGTCAGCAGAAAATCCTCGAAGAGGTTAGGGCTATAGTTCTGGAAGAGGTTGAAGGACATCCACTTAAGTGTAAGATTTACGGCGACCCTGTAGTTGCAGAAAGTGCCCGCAAGTTTATGATTTCAGATTTGTGTGCTTTGATTCCTCTTGTAATCATTGTTGTGCTTCTGTCACTTTTCTTCAGCTTTAAGACACTGGATGGAACTCTGCTTCCGCTTATCACAGTTGTTATGTCAGCAGCCTGGACAATGGGACTTATGGCTTTGCTTGGAATAACCTTTACTCTGGTTTCAAGCGTTATTCCTGTAGCTTTGATTGCCGTTGGTTCTGCTTACGGTATTCACGTTCTTACACATTATTATGTTGCACTTGATGGGGTAGAAGGAGAGCTTACCCGTGAAAAATATGAAGAGGCAATTTTTGCCGGACTTAAAGAAGTAATGAAGGCTGTCCTCCTTGCCGGCATTACTACAATCGTGGGCTTTATCTCCCTCATTTCAAGTCCTATTGAACCTCTTCACAGCTTTGCAATTTTTACTGCAATTGGTGTTGGTATTGCTCTCCTGCTTTCCATCACTTTTATTCCGGCTTTGCTTTTGACTAAGGATTTTAAGAAGGTACAGGCTGGTCGTGAAAAGATGAAGCATCTTACAGAAAAAGTTCAGCGTCGTCTTGAACGTGCCCGTCAGCTTGCCGGTGGTAAGGAAATGAAGGAAGCAAGTGGAAATACTCTTTACAGTATTTATCACTTCTTCTGTGGTAGCCGTGTTCGTCTTGTTCTTTTTACTCTTGTGATTCTGGGCATATCTTATGCCGGCCTTCGTATGCTCAAGATTGATACTGCGATTGTAAATTACTTCCCGGAGAACTGCGAACTCCGTCAGGATATCAAATCTATTGATAAAAACTTTGCCGGAACTAACAGCCTTTACTTTACAATTTCTGGTCAGGAAAAGGGCGACCTTACAAAGCCTGAGATTTTGAAGGCTGTTGATGATATGCAGACTTACCTTGCTGAAAATTACGAGGGAATCGGTAAGATTGTTTCTTTCACAACCTTCATTAAACGTATAAATCAGGTATGGCATGTACCGACAAGTGAGGCTGCGGGTGCTGACTCGGGTCTGGCTGCCGGTGATGATTCCATGCTTTTGCCGCAGACTGCAAATACAGATGCGGGCGAAGGTTTTGATGACTTTGACAGCTTTGATGACTTCGGTGATTTTGGCGACTTTGCCGCAGATGACGGCTTCGATGATTTTGGAGATTTTGGTGATTCTTCTGAAACTACAGCCACTTCAGCCGTTGCAGATACAGACTGGGTTGACCCTAACATCGAATATGCAGAAAAGCTTTCTAAGCCTATGACCACTCAGGAAGTTCTTGCAATGCTCAACCGTGCTTATGTAGCTGCCGGAGCAAAAAATGCTACACCAGAAAAAATGCTTACCGAACTCGAGAAAGAATGCAACTATAACGGAATGGCTTACTATGAGATTCCTTATGATCCTGCAAAGTATCCTGTTCCTACTCGCGAAGAGCTGGCTGGTGTTGTAAACGGATATCTGACCTTGCTTTCTGGTTCTCTCGACCGCTTCGTTGATGATGACATGAGCCCACGTGTAATGCGTGTTACTTGCCAGCTCCGCAACCACTCAACAGAAGAAACTGGTGACATTATAGCCGCTGCAAAGAACTTTGCCGCAGAGCACTTCCCTGAAGGCTACACAATCGAAGCAACCGGTGCCGGCGAAATGGAATACACAATGACAAAGATGATTGTATCAAGCCAGATTCAGAGCCTTTTGATTTCTCTGATTTCTGTCTTCATCATCATCACAATTGCCTTTGGTTCAGGCTGGGCTGGCCTTGTTGGTGCAGTTCCACTTGCCCTTGCAATTCTTTTGAACTACATGGTAATGGGCTTTGCCGGAATCAACCTTGACCTTGTAACAAGCATTATCGCTTCAGTTGCAGTTGGAGTCGGCATAGACTACACAATCCACTTCCTTACAACTTATAAGGAAGAGCGTGCAAAAACAGACAACCTGGAAATTGTTACCCGCGAAACCTTCCGCAAGAGCGGCCACGGAATTGTAACAAATGCACTGGCAGTAGGACTCGGCTTCCTCGTTCTCTGCTTCTCTAAGTTCGTCGTACTCCGCTACATCGGTGTACTTGTAGCAATCGTAATGTTCACATCAAGCTACCTGGCAATGACAATCATTCCTGGAATCCTGAATGTGTTCGAACCTAAGTTTATTTCTAAACAGAAGAAAAATAAATAAATAGATCCCCGGGTCAAGCCCGGGGATGACAGATGTGTCATCCTCCGGCTTGACCGGAGGATCCAAATAAGGAGATATAATATGAAACATTCAAAGACACTTGCAGTTTTGACTGCACTTACAATTTTCGCTGGTTCAGCTTTCGCCGACGCAAAAGGAACTGAAATTATGACAACTGTTGCAGACTTCAAAAAACCTGCATTTTCTCGCAGCCAGGTTATTATGAGCCTGCAGGACAAGAGCGGTGCAAAAGAAGACCGTCAGATTATTGAGTACGGAAAAGAAGCTGACGGTAAAACTTACGTTGTAATGGACTTCAAGGGACCTGCTAACGTAAAGGACACCCGCTTCCTTCAGATTACAAATGACAATG
>Ga0247608_10000449_pt1 | contig 66978 bp, 64 predicted proteins | sample 176DNAGHGlowgp2_FD_193490 | JGI IMG/M metagenome (GOLD analysis project Ga0247608, IMG submission 193490) | Sheep rumen microbial communities from Palmerston North, Manawatu-Wanganui, New Zealand - 1766 DNA GHGlow gp2 | ecosystem: Host-associated > Mammals > Digestive system > Stomach > Rumen ... | reverse complement strand
CAGAGAAGAAAACGGCAGGCTTGTCATGCCTGTGACCGTTCGTCTGAATCATGCGATTGCTGATGGGTATCTGGTCGCAAACGTATTTCGACTCCTGGAACAGGAAATCAAGTCTTTCATGAAGCTCTAATCGCTAAATTCCAGTTTCATAGACAGACCAAGGCTCCTCACTACCGGCAAATGCGTCGGCAGCGGGGAGCCTTTTCTTCAACAGATCGTGTCTTATACAGTTTTCGACGCGCTTGCGCGCTATTAAAAGCAGACGTTGTCTACTTCGAGTATTAATAGAATGCGCAGCCGATTTTTCCCTGTTCCTTGAGCCTTGCCAGAGCGGCCTCCGCGTCGTCCAAAATGCTTTCGCCGGGATCAGCCCGATCAGCGAAAGCCACGCCCACGGCCAGAGACACGACCGGCAAATTGTTTTCGGGCTTTTTGAGCAGTTCATTGATCCGCTCGATCTTGCGCTGTACCTGATCCTGGATGCTGCTGTCCACCCTGGACATGATGATTGCGAATTCGCTGCTGTTGATACGGCAGATATGATCCACAGGCCGGAAGGAGCGTCTCAAAAAGCCCGCGGCATGCTTCATGATCGTTTCGGCGGCAATCTGGCCCTGTTCCGCCAAAAGCTGCTTGGCTTCCACGACCTCCGCAATCAGCAGGGCGGTGTGATAACGATCCGCGTCATTCACCAGCATCTGGAAAGCCGTATTGTTGTACAGCCCCGTCAGGGGATCATGCAGCGCGTCAAAGGTGTAGTCCTGATAGGAAAGATGAGGCATGCGGTGCGAAAGCTCAATGGGATCGATCTCCTCCTCAATGCGCAGGCGCTGCTCGATAAAGAAGGCATATTGTTCCGGCGGGACGGGCTTTGAAAAGTAGTATCCCTGGACGATATCACAGCCCATGCTTCGAAGCGCGTTCAGCTGCTCGACAGTCTCGACGCCCTCTGCAACCGTGGGGACATACAGGGAATCCGCGATCCCAAGCACCGCCTCCAGCATACGCGTATCGCTATGCTCCCGGAAGGCGTTGCGAATGAACTGCATGTCCAGCTTGATGACGTCGATGGGCAGGGTGGAAATCATATTCAAGGAGGAATACCCGCTGCCGAAATCATCCATTTCGATCACGAAACCCGCTTCACGCAGTTTTTTCACGTTTTCGATAATCTGCTCCGAATCCTGGGAATAAGCGGACTCCGTAATTTCAAGAAGGAAGTCTTCGTGCCGGATGCGGTATTCCTTGACCAGCGCCGAGATCGTATCTATGAAATCCGGATCATACATGTCGATCCGGGATACATTGACAGACACGGGAAAGATCCTGCCGTATTTCTCCTTCCACGCCGCCATCTGGGACGCGACCTTCCGCCAGACGTAATTGTCCAGCTGCCGGATCAGTCCGTTTTCTTCAAAGAGCGGGATAAAACGATCCGGGCTGATCATGCCGAGTTCCGGATGATTCCAGCGCACCAGAGCCTCCGCGCTGTTCAGTATCGGCTCGCTTTTCCGGATGTCAAATTTGGGCTGGTAATAGACCAGGAATTGTTCCTTTTCCAGCGCTTCCCCGAATTCCTCCAGCAGCCGCTCCTCAAGGATTTCCTCGTCGTGGAGAGCCTTATCATAAAAGCCGATCCGATTGGAATAGTTCCCCCGGCGGGCGTCGGAGGCCATCTTGGCATGGTCAAAGCGACGTTCGATATCCAGCGTTTTATCTACATCCGGGTATACGCCCATCCGCAGCCTCACGTGAATATTCCTGTGATCATTGATGACCGCAGCCTTTTCCAGTATTTCCTCGTAGTCCGTGCGGTGCGGACAGTAAATCAAAAAGGTATCCCCGTTTCGGCGGCAGACGATCCCGCCGGAGTCGGCAACACATGCGCGGAGGTTCTGCCCGATCTGCCGAATCACATCATCGCCGGTGTTCTTTCCGTAGCGCTCATTGATCATGCGAAAGTGGTTGACGTCCACCACGATGGCGTCCATCGGCATGTCCGTGTGGTATGCGTCAAACTGCACGGAATAACGATAGAAGAACTCCCGGTTATACAGTCCCGTCATGGGATCGCGCTCTGTCAGGCTGATGATCTCCCTGTCTTCGGACAGCTCGATCACCCGCTGAACCCGCGCGAGGATCACATCCTGCGGCGGATACGGTTTGGGCATAAAGTCCATCGCGCCCATACGCAGGCACTGCGCTTCCTTATCCCTGTCCGCGCTCATGACGATGACCGGAATGCGCGCCAGATCCTGCTCGGACTTCAATATGGTGATCATATCAAAGCTGAGGCGTTCGGGCGGGGTAATATTTAAGATGATCAGGCTCAGGGTGTCCCGTCTGCGAATGATCGTTGCCATCATCTCTTCACCGTCGGACACGGTCAGCAGTTCATATTTATTTTTCAGAATATCGGTCAGCGTGTCTGCTGTTTTGATTTCATCCTGAACAATCAAAATCTGACGCTTGCCGTTTGACGAGTGGAATTTCAGATGGTTTTCTGGCATGATGGATAATTCCTTTCCTGACAATCTTCTCCAGGATTCCAATTTAACCGACAAGTTTCGCGGAGATTATATTATAGAAAATGTTAACATATCCGTCAAGACTAACTTGGGCTTTTTTTCAATTATCCTTTCCATTGCTGTGCCAAATTCTGCGAGACCCATCTTTTTTTGCGGTTTCGATGACCTCATGGATCAGTGTGCCGCCCATAGCGCAGAGAGCGCCTGCTCCCGCATACGTTCAAATTCGTTCTCCGCGGGCGGTTTATAGAGCGGCGCGCCGAAGTCCGAAGCCCTGCTTGCGTTCGTGCTGGAAACTGGAGTTGTTTTTTTATTTTTTGTTTTTGATGGTTGATGATTGATTGTTGACGGTTGACTGTTGGTGTTGGTATTAGTATTGGTGACGTTCGTCGACGACGGTCCACGATCGTCAACGTTCGTCGACGACGGTCCACGATCGTCAACGTTCGTCAGCCACTCTTCATAGGACATCGGTTTTTCGTGCTGCTGCTTGCAGGCACCCTTGTAACGGTTATAGGCGTTCTGGCGGCACCTTTCGTTATAGCGCTTGATATCCAGATCAATGCCCCTGGAGGCCAGCCTGAAAAACTGCCGCATGCCCCGGTCGGAAAAGCTGGGCTGTTCCTGCGTGTCGAAATACGCAAGCAGGGCCCGCAGCATCCGGCCGAGCTCCTCATCGTTGAAGTCCTCGGTGTAAGCAGCCCAATCCTCGGCATAAATCATGAATCCCGGTTGTTTCATCGTCTCGCTCCTGTCGTCTGTGATAGGGTTCTTGCCTATTTAAGATATCCACATTATATCTCATGTAGTTAAGATATTTCCAGGGCTGCTTGGGGCTTTTTTTATTTTCGTGATTTTGCACAGAAAACAAGAAACGGAGAGACCAGTCTGCACAAAACTGATTTCTCCGTTTCTGTTATATCCTGTTGAAAACCTGTGGAATGTCTGTGGAAAGCTGTGGAAAAGCGGGGTCAGGTGTCCCCTTCCTCTGTCCAGAGCTTCCTATACTCTGTGCGCTCTTCGCTGGTCTCGCAGGGCTTTGCCTGCTGTCCGCCGCGAAGGCGAAACAGCATATCATCGAGCGGCGCGGGCTTGTGGAAATAAAAGCCCTGGGCAAGCTCACAGCCGATCTTCTCCACAAAGCCGAGCTGATCGGTATCCTCCAGCCCCTCAATGAGCGTATGCATCCCGAGCTCCCTGGCGACCGTGACAAGCTCGCGCAGGATGATGCGGTTCACGCCGCCGTTATCCTCAAGGTGGCGCAGAAGCTCCATGTCGAACTTGATGAGGTCGAAGCGGTACTGGCTGAACATGTTGATGGAGGAATAGCCGCTGCCGAAGTCGTCGAGCCAGAGGCCGTAGCCGTTGTCCTGGATGCGCTTGAGCTGCTCACGGAAGCGCTCGGCGCCCATCGCCATATCCTGCTCGGTAATTTCCACGATAAAGAAATCCTTGCCGACATACTGCGAGAGCTCATATTTTTCATACAGCTCGTTCATCCGCGCGACGACGTCGGTGTGGTCAAAGTCCTGGCGGGAGAAGTTAATCGAGACCGGGACAAGGGCCATGCCGTTTTCATGCCGGATGCGGATCTCGCGGCAGACCTGCTCGAACATATACAGATCCAGGCGGTAGAGCTGGTGGTAATGCTGCAGGGTCGGGATGAAATCCGCCGGGGAGATGATCCCGCGTATGGGATCGACCCATCTGGCGAGGGCTTCAAAGGAGGCGATCTTCTGGGAGCGCACCCGGGTGATGCCCTGGTAATAGACCTTGATCCACTGGTTTTCCAGCGCCCGGTCAAAGTTTTCGATGATGTAGCGCTCTTTCCAATACTGGTCGTCCGCCGCCTGAGAGAAGAAGGCCCAGGTGCGCGTCATGTCGTTGTTGATGCGGCGCAGGGCGTGGCGCGCGTGGTCGAGCGCTTCGATGATGCTCTGCCCCTCGCCCACCTCGCAGATACCGGCACGGATGCCGGAGGTGACGCCCTTGGCCTCCGCTTTGATCTGGCGGTTTGCGCGCTCAATGCCGGCTGTCAGCGCCTCCGGACTCTCCTGGTCGGTCACCAGGATGAAGCGGTCGATCGCGCCGCGCACCAGCAGCGCGTCGGGAAACGCGTTTTTCAAAGCCTCCGCGACCAGGCGCAGCAGCGCGTCCCCCTCCCGGACGCCATACTGGTTGTTGTACGACTGCATGGAGTACACGTCCGCAAACACGACGGTCGGCTTCTTATTCTGTAAGCGCAGAATGTCCGCCCTTTCGTTTCCGAACTCGTGCAGGTAGTTGAGATTCGGAACCCCGGTCAGGGGATCGCTGTAGAACTGATCCCGCCGGAAGAGGTCGTAGCTCTCCGCGACGGTGACCATGTTCTCCTTGGTCTTCGTCACGTTCAGGTAGCAGATCACGGCCAGCTCTTTCCCGTCCGGCATGCGCTGCCACTGTCCGAAGCCGTGGATATACTGATAGTCCTTGCCGATGCGGCAGCGAAAGACGGTGTCATAGGGACCCTCGCGCTTCATGAATTCCCGGCTGATCTTCGCCGTGACGCCGACGTCGTCCGGGTGCATGCGCTCATACATCCCGCCGGAGAGCCAGCGCAGCACCGACTCGCGCGGCATGCCGGTATTTTTGCAGAAGCCGTCGGACGCGAGCAGCGGGACTGCCGCGCCGTCGACGACGTCATAATAAATAAAGGAAAGCGGGCTTTGCTCGTAGGCTTTTCTCATCTCTTCCGGAAAGACATACATAGCGATATCCTCTTTCTGCATGCGCATCTTTGCATGTGCATGCCTTTGTTTTTCGGACAGGAGCAGAGCTTGTGAAAAAGTAATTTTACTATCGCATAATGAATTTTACCATTGAGAATAACCCACGTCAAGCGCCGTCTTCAGATTGTTTTCATCCCTGCGCCGGGGCGGCTTCCTCCTCCGGCCACTCCTTGGCCACGGCCTGCTCGAGTCTCGCGCGGGTGAGTGCGATGAACTGGTGGCCGGTGACGACAAGGGGGTCGTGCTTGGAGGTGATTTTGGCAAGATCCGCCGTCATGATGCCGCGCGCCTCGATGACGTTTGCGGCGGACTCCCGGATCATGCGCCCGAAGCGCTGCAGCTTCTCGTTCCCGTCCAGCTCCCCGCGCTTTTCAAGGCCGCCGCTCCAGGTGTAGATCAGGGCCATGGGGTTGGTGGAGACCACCTCGCCCTGGAGGTAGCGGTAGTAGTGGCGGCGCACCGTGCCGTGCGCGGCCTCGTATTCGTACTTCCCGTCCGGGCTTGTGAGCACCGAGGTCATCATCGCGTTCGAGCCGTAGGCGGTGGCGAGCATGTCGCTCATCACGTCGCCGTCGTAGTTGTGGGTCGCCCAGACGTAGCCGCCGGGGGATTTGATGGCGCGGGAGACCGCGTCGTCAATCAGGCAGTACTCGTATTTGATCCCGGCCGCGCTGAACTTTTCGATGTACTCGTCCAGATAGATGCGCTTGAAGATATCCTTGAATTCCCGGTCGTAGACCTTGGAGATGGTGTCCTTGGACGAGAAGAGCAGATCCTGCTTCAGATCGAGCGCGTAGTTCATGCAGGTGCGGGCAAAGCCCTCGATGGACTTATCGAGGTTGTGCATGCCGGAGACCACGCCGGGATCGGTAAAGGTATGGACAAGCTGGCGCGTCTCGTTGCCGTCCTCATCCGTGTAGACAAGCTCCACCTTGCCGGGCTTTGTGATCTTCATTTCCGAGGCGCGGTACACATCGCCGTAGGCGTGGCGGGCCAGCGTGATGGGCTTTTTCCAGGTCTTGACCAGCGGCTCGATGCCGTTTATGAGAATGGGCGCGCGGAAAACCGTGCCGTCCAGGACGCTGCGGATGGTGGCGTTCGGGCTGCGGTACAACTTCTTGAGCTTGAATTCCTCCATCCTCTCCGCGTTTGCGGTGATGGTGGCGCACTTGACCGCGACGCCGTATTTCTTCGCGGCGAGGGCGGAGTCCATCGTCACCTGGTCGTCGGTCTCGTCGCGGGTGCGGATGTTGAGGTCGAAGTATTCCTCCTTGAGATCCACAAAGGGCTCAACAAGCTGGCGCTTGACCTCTTTCCACAGGATGCCCGCCATTTCGTCGCCGTCCATCTCCACGATGGGGGTCGTCATCTGTATTTTTTCCATTTTCCATGCATTCCTCTCTCAAATCTTTTTCCCATCTTCGCTGTGGGAAGCGCTCTGAACGCACACAGTATAGCCGAGCGCAGTCCCGGTGTCAATCGCAGGATGGCCGGAATCGGACAGGATCGGCCCAATACCGACCCGTTCCATCATGAAATTGCATAAAAAAAAGATCATTTTCTTGTAAACTTTTTCGGATTCACTGAAAATCGGCGCTTTGACACTTTACCTGTTGACAGTATGAAAGCAGTATGCTAATATGCAGACAAAGTGAATCGCTTAGATAGAGGTGCGGAGTTCATCAGTATCCTGCGGCAAGGCCAGGCAGCCGTCGCAGAAGAAAGGGAAAACCGCCGAAGAGCCGGACAATTGCCTGGATGACCGGTTCTGGGCCGTGTGAGAAAATCGCACGGACTGTCACAAGACTTTGTGGAGCGCTATCGAAATCGGGATACAGCACCCGCTGTCAACCGGATTTTTCATGGACCGCCTGCAAAGCGGTTCATTTTTCATTTTCCCGGCCGGCGGGGAAAATCAGCCGGAGAGTGAAAGCACTCGGAAAGGAAAAACTATGAGAAGAATTCTTGCAGTCATGCTCGCCATGCTCATGATGCTCAGCCTGAGCGTCACCGCCTTTGCCGACGTCCCCAGCGGTGTGGAAGACGGCGTACTCACCATCGCCATGGAATGCGCCTACGCCCCCTACAACTGGACCCAGGGCGACGACTCCAACGGCGCCGTCCCCATCTCCAACGTTCCCGGCTCCTACGCCAACGGCTATGACGTCATGATCGCCCAGCGCATCTGCGAGGCCAACGGCTGGAAGCTCGAGGTCATCCAGTCCGACTGGGACTCCCTGGTTCCCGGCGTCCAGACCGGCACCTTTGACGCGGTCATCGCAGGCCAGTCCATGACGGCCGAGCGCGCCGAGCAGGTCGACTTTGCCGGCCCCTACTTCTACGCCACCATCGTCTGCCTCACCACCAAGAACAGCCCCTACGCCAACGCAAAGAGTCTGAGCGACCTTGCCGGCGGCTCCTGCACCGCGCAGATCGCCACCATCTGGTACGATAACTGCCTGCCCCAGATCCAGGGCGCGAACGTCATGACCGCCGCCGAGACCGCCCCCGCCATGCTCATGGCCCTCGAGACCGGCGCTGTCGACTTCGTCTGCACCGATATGCCCACCGCCCAGGGCGCCGTTGCCGCTTACCCCGACATGGTCATCCTGGACTTCTCCGGCACCGACGGCGACTTCCAGTTCACCGAGCAGGAGCGCGCTGAGAACGTGAACATCGGCGTTTCCATGATGAAGGGCAACACCGTCCTGCGCGAAGCCATCGACGGCGTCCTCTCCCAGATGACCGTTGAGGACTTCAACCAGCTCATGGCCCACGCCATCGAGATTCAGCCTCTGAGCGAGGAATGATTTCAGCAAAGCAAACGTGATAAGCACAAGGGGCTGTCTCGATCTGAGACAACCCCTTTTATAAGGAGAACAGATTCCCATGAACAAGTTTGCACAGCTTGGCGCGGACATCGTCAAGCTCTGGACCAAATACGGCGCCTCTTACATCAGCGGCATTGAAAACACGCTGATCCTCGCCCTGGTCGGCACGGTGATCGGCTGCCTCATCGGCTTTGTCTGCGGCATTTTGAACACCATCCCCACCAGCCGGAGCGACCACCCCGTCAAGCGCTTTTTCCTCGGCCTTGTGCGCGTGATCATCCGCCTCTATGTCGAGATCTTCCGCGGTACGCCCATGGTGCTGCAGGCGGTGTTTCTGTACTACGGTCTCCCCTACTTCACCAACAACAGCGTGAAGTTCAGCTCCGTCTGGGCCGCGGCGATCGTGGTCGTGTCCATCAACACCGGCGCTTACATGGCCGAGTCCGTGCGCGGCGGCATCATCTCCGTCGATCCCGGCCAGACCGAGGGCGCCAAGGCCATCGGCATGACGCATGTGCAGACCATGACAAGCGTCATCCTGCCCCAGGCTCTTCGCAACATCATGCCCCAGATCGGCAACAACTTCATCATCAACGTGAAGGACACCTCCGTCATGTTCATCATCGGCTTTCCCGATTTCTTCGCCGCGCACCGCGCGGCCGTCGGCGCAAGCTATCTCTACTTCCCCTCCGCCACGGTGGAGATGATCGGCTATCTCACCATGACGCTGCTGGCCTCGTTCCTGCTGCGCTGGGCGGAGAAGCGGATGGACGGCTCGTCCAGCTATGAGCTTGTGCAGACCGACCAGCTCACCATGACCGCCGGCACCTACACCCATCCCGACAGCCGCTCGCCCTTTGATGAGCGCAGCCCCGAGGGTGTCAAGAGCATGCAGCGCGAAAAGCTCAGACGGCAGATCGAAAAGGAGACCGCCGAGCGGGAAGGCCGCCGTGCCGACCAGCGTCGCGAAAACCGCAGTCAGAACCGGGGAGGTGAAAGCTGATATGAGCGACAGCATCCTGCAAATCAACCATCTCTCCAAGACCTTCGGCACCAACCAGGTTTTGAAGGACATCGACTTCACCGTCGACAAGGGCGACGTCATCAGCATCATCGGCGCCTCCGGCTCCGGCAAATCGACGCTTCTGCGCTGCATCAACCTGCTCGAGACGCCGACCTCCGGGGAGATCCTCTACCATGGGCGAAACGTCCTCGCCCGCGGCACCAACGCCCCCGCCTACCGCGCGCACGTGGGCATGGTGTTCCAGTCCTTCAATCTTTTCAACAACATGACCGTGCTGGAAAACTGCATGGCAGGACAGGTCAAGGTGCTCAAGCGCGACCGGGAAACCGCCCGCGCCCACGCGATGGAGTATCTGGAAAAGGTGGGCATGGCGCCCTACATCAACGCCCGGCCCCGTCAGATCTCCGGCGGGCAGAAGCAGCGCGTCGCCATTGCCCGCGCCATGGCCATGGATCCCGAGATCCTGCTGTTTGATGAGCCTACCTCCGCCCTCGACCCCGAGATGGTGGGCGAAGTGCTGAGCGTCATGAAGGCCCTGGCCGAGAGCGGCATGACCATGCTGGTCGTGACGCATGAGATGGCCTTTGCCCGGGACGTGAGCCGCCGCGTCGTGTACATGAACGGCGGCGTGATCTGCGAGCAGGGCAGCCCCGAGCAGATCTTCACCAATCCCACGCGGCTTGAAACCGTGGATTTTCTCGCCCGCTTCCGCAAAAGCTGAAACGCTTTCCACAGGAGCCCGACCGCGCGTCGGGCTCTTTTTTTGTACCCGCTTATGCAAACACCTTGCATTTCTCCGCTTTCCTGTGTATAATGGATGCAAATAAAATTTGAAACAAACACTATATACAGGAGGTCATTGAAAATGGATGTAAAATCCTTCCACAAGGGAGCCGTTATCTTCAAAAAGGGAGATCCCAGCGACGGCATGTATGAAATCCAGGGCGGAAGCATCGGCATTTTCAGCGATTACGGCGGGCCCAGCGAGAAGAAAATCGCGCATCTTGTGGCTCCTGAGGTCGTTGGCGAGATGGGTCTTCTGGATAACGCGCCCCGTTCCGCCACGGCTGTCGCACTCGAGGACGGGACCGCCCTGCTGCGTGTGACGGAAGAGGATTTTAATTCCTATTTTGAGAAGAATCCCGCCAAGGTTCTGCACATCATGCAGCAGATGTGCTCCCGCCTGCGCAATACGACCCAGGACTATCTGAATGCCTGCCGCACCGTTTACGAGACGGTTCAGACGGAGAAGGCCGGCAAGCAGAAGAGTCCCACCCTGCTGGATAAGATCAAGAAGATCTGCGAGTTCTACAAAGACTTCGATTTCTACGGCGAAGTCTGACGGAAGGGAGTATACAGGATGAAAAGCATTACATTCAATAAAGACCAGGTCGTTTTCAAGGAAGGCTCCTTTGATTCCTGCATGTATGATATCGTCAGCGGCAGGGTCGGCATTTTCTCCGCCTACGGCACGGCCGACGAGAAGAAGATCGCAGAGCTTGACAGCAAGCAGATTTTCGGTGAGATCGGCCTGATCGGCTGCTACCCCAGAACCGCAACCGCCGTCGCGCTTGAGAACGACACCGTCCTCTCTGAGATCAGCGAGGCCGATCTCAGCGAGTACTTCAAGGACAAGCCCGAGAAGCTGCTGCAGATCATGAAGCAGCTCTCCCGCCGCCTGCGCGAGACGACCCAGAACTATATCGACGCCTGCCGTACCGTTTATGAAAACGACCAGGCCGAGAGAAGAGGCGATCCCAGAAGCGCCTGGATCGCCGAGCATATGGATCTCTACAGCGACATTTACAACACCACACAGTTCTGATCCCCCGATATTTCATGAGCGCAGCGTTTATGCTGCGCTCATTTTTTATATGCACTTGGGGATCAGGAGCATGCGCGTCGGGTTCTCGGTGTTCTCGTTCATCTCCCCGATCCGCTCCACGCTTGAGTGATACTTTTTCGCAAGCTCCCACAGGCTCTCCCCTTCCGCCCGCACCAGCGTCAGCGTCGGCAGCGCGTCCTGGAGATAGAGGTTTTCGTCGTCCAGGATGATCCCGTCCACCATGCTGATCTCCTTCTGCCGTGCGTCGGCGCAGCTCAGCTCCAGCGAAACGGAGCAGAGAACGTTTTCCCCGTCCGTTTTCGTCTCCACCTGCAGGTCTTTGACGCCGAGAACGCGCGGGCTTTCCTGCCCGATCTCTTTGGTGAGCATAACGCCCCTTCTGCATGCGGAGAGCTGATTGTCCCCGTTTTTGAAGACGAAATCCAGGCTGACCGCTGCGCTGAGCTTGCCCGCCTCGCCCAGGATGCGGGACACGGACGCGAAAACATGCAGCAGTTCCCGGCACTCTTCCGTCAGGCTCAGCTTTTCCTCCGTGCCCAGTCTGACCGTTTCCGCGGGAAAAAGCTCTCTGTAAGCCTGCGTTCTGCACAGGAGGTCTGCCGGCATGAGGTTGCTGTACGCGTCCGTGATGCAGCGGATCTCCTGAGGCTCACATACGACAAGCTGCAGCACGGCGTGAAGCTCCACGTCCAGCACCTTTTCCCCGTTGATGGTATCCGTGAGATCGTAATACGCCCCGGTGATTTCCGGCCGGATGGCACAGTGGCTCATCCGCTCCGTGCCGACGTCCATGATCTGGGAAAAGGGCGCGGAGAAGCTTGCCGTATAGGGGATCTCCCGTTCCGGAGAGGCGGCGATGATGCGAAACGCCGCGTTCCCCTTCACGATGAGTTTGTTGCCGATCATCTGACAATCCGTGATCGTGAGGCTTGCTTTTTCCCCGATCAGCGCCTCCGGCAGCGCATCCTCCCGGGGAAGGCTGAACTGCTCGTTGACGGCAAGGCTCTTTTCGCACACGGCGCCCGGCAGCGTGACGGTCTGCTCCTCCGTCCTGGCATGCAGGCCGGGGGCGCTGTCCGGCAGCTTCGACTCCACGCGGAGCATTTCCCTGCTGTAGCTGAACAGGATGCCCTCGATTTCAAAGGCCAGGGAGATTTTACGCGGGTTTAAAAGGCGCACATCCGTCCCCTGCACAAAGAGCGCGACCTGCGAGAGCGTCTCCGATTCCGGCTTTTCAAGCTCGAATTCGAGGGAGAAGGGCTTGCGGATGCGGAGAAAGGAAACGCCCTCCTTGTCGTCCCGGATGTAGAGGACGCTCGCGCTGAGTTCGCCCGAAACCAGAACCCCGCGCGCGCTCAGATCCTTGCTCTTGAGAAAGACCTCGCTCTGCACGGCGGCGATCTTTCCGATATCCGCGTCCGTATCCGGCACGACGCACTCGACGCTCTCCTGTGTGCGCCGTGACTGGCAGTCATATTCTCTGTAAACGGGGATCTCCATACTTTCAAAGCTGATATCCATGCGATGCTCCATTCTGCCGCTCGTTTTCTGATCGTGCATCCGATCCCCATAAGCGGCAGATGGAGATCTCCCGGGAAGCGCAGCCTCCGCCTCCCGTCTTGTACATGCTATGCTGCCCGATTGCATCCTATGACTGCAGCATGAGCAGAATCTTTGCCAGGAACCGAGGCATGCGAAAAACGAACACCTTCATAGCCGTCTCCTTTCCCCTGCTGTGCGTCAGCAGCAGCGCATGTGCCAAAGCCCGACCCCGATCAGGATCGCCGCTGCCAGAAACCACCAGAAAGACGACGGCAAAAGCAGCGACAGCATGATCACCAGCCCCAGTATGATCGCAGCCAGTCCCCAAAGGCAGCAACGCCCTCTGCGCATAAAAATCGCCCCCCGCGCTGTGACTCACTACAGCATATGCGGGAGGCGGCTTTCATATTCACTTTTGTTGATCATACTCCCAGAACTTGTGCTGGGCGCTCAGCTCGTACAGGCGCGCGTAGGAGCGGTAACGGCTCGGGGCGATCTCCCCCGCCGCGACGGCGCGGGTGACGGCGCAGTCCGGCTCCTTGAGATGGGCGCAGTCGTCGAAGCGGCATTTGCCGAGATAGGGCTCGAAATCCGGGAAATCATACTGGAGCTGTTCCTTCAGGATCACGTTCGTCATCGTGACGTCCAGCGACGCAAAGCCCGGCGTGTCGGCAATATATGTATCTTCGCCCAGATGGTAAAGCTCGACATGGCGCGTGGTGTGTTTGCCGCGGCCGAGCTTTTCGCTCACCTCGGCGGTTTTGATGTTTGCCCCGGGGATCAGGGCGTTGAGGATGCTGGATTTCCCAACGCCGGAGTTGCCGCTGAAGGCGCTGACCTTGCCGCGCAGCAGCCCCAGCAGCTCCTCCAGCCCCTCTCCCGTTTCAGCGCTTGTGCGCACGACCGGGAAGCCCGCCTTCGTGAAGATCGCATACAGCGTGTCGCCGGGGTCAATGTCGGTCTTGTTGATGCAGACCACCAGCTCGCACCCGGCCTCGGCGGCGATGACGGAGAAGCGATCCACCAAAAAGGGATCGGTAACGGGGTTTGTGTTCGCGGCGATGAAGACAAGCGTGTCGATATTGGCGACCGCCGGGCGGATAAACCAGTTTTTCCGCTCGTGCACATGATCGACGCGGCCCTTGCCGTTTAAGTCCAGACTGCACTGCACGCGATCTCCCACCAGCGGCGAGCTGCCGTCCAGCCGGAAGCGGCCGCGCGCCTTGCAGTCAATGATTTTCCCCTCGGCGGCGACGTAGTAAAAGCCGCTGAGTGCCTTGATGATGATTCCTTCCACCATTGTGATACGGCAGCTCCCTGCTTTGATCAGTATAGTTGCGGGCCCATGGAGATCTTCAAAGAGATCTTGGAATGTTCCTCGATTTCCGTAAAGGCGTCGGTACTCTGTCCGATGACCGTGCCGACGTCCACGTCGCTGTACACGCGGTCGGAGCCGCCGAAGCTCAGCCCCGCGCTCTCAAGGCGCGCGATGGCCGCCTCTTCGGACAGGCCGATCACGTTCGGCATGCGCACATAGCTGGTCTGCGGGCCGCTGCTGACCAGGACATAGACCGTGGAGCCGGAACTCATCTGTTCCCCGGCCACCGGGCTTGTGCTGATGACATAGTCCTTGGTAACGCTCGAGGAGGTGGCGTTCTCGATATCCACGATGAAGCCCGCTTTCTGCAGGCGGTTTTTCGCCTCGCGGTAATCAAGGTTCACAACGTCCGGCACGGCGCTGAACACCTTGCCGGTGCTGACGGAGAGCTCGACCTTGATCCCGTCCGGGGTGATCATCATACTGCGTCCCGGATCGGGGTTCTGGGACAGGACGGTGCCGCTCTCCGTTTCGGTGTTGATCACATAGACCACATCGAAGCTGTAAAGCGAGGCAAGCTCGGCATTCTCGACGATGCGCTGGTAATCGCTGCCGACAAAGTTCGGAAGGCTGATGCGCTCCGCCGGGGAGAAAACCTCCTTGAGCCAGAAGTTCCACATGAAGACAAACATCACCACGCAAAGGCTCAATGCGCCGAAGCAGCCCATCAGGAAGGTCACGCGGCGCGCCCTTCTGTGGCGCAGAAGAAAGCGCTCCTTGTTCATTTCGCTCACGGAGCGGATGGGCATGACCGCCGGGTTTTCCAGCGGCTTTTCCTCCGGCTGGGCGGGCTGGAGCTGGTTTTGCAGAAACTGCTCCAGATCCTCCAGCAGCTCGTTTGCGCTCTGATAGCGCTGCTCAATATCTGCGCACATGGCCTTGAGGGTGATGCGCTCCAGCTCGGGCGGCACGCCCTCGACCAGCTCGTGCGGCGGCGTTGCGGCGGCGTTGATGTGCTTGACGGCGATCTCCGCGATGGTCTCCCCCTCATAGGGCTTCTGGGCGGTGAGCATCTCATACATCACGATGCCGAGGGAATAGAGATCGCTTCTCGCGTCGGGGATCTCCGCGCGCGCCTGCTCGGGGGCGATATAGTGGATGGAGCCGATCGCCTGCCCGTCGTTTTCATAGGCTTCATTTTCCAGCGCGGCGATGCCGAAATCCTCCACCTTGACCGTGCCGTCGCGCAGCATCATGATGTTCTGGGGCTTGATGTCCCGGTGGATGATGCCGCGCTCGTGCGCGTGGGCCAGGGCCCGGGCGATCTGCCGCGTAAAATGCAGCACCTCTCGCCACTGCAGGGCACCGCGCCGATCCATATACTGTCTCAGTGTGATACCGTCTACAAGCTCCATGACTATGTATTCGATATCATCGCTGTGGCTGACGTCGTAAACGGCCACAATATTCGGATGGGACAGCATGGCGACGGCGTGTGCCTCCGCGCAGAAGGAGCGCCGGAATTCCTCGTCCGCGGCCATCTCGTCCCGCATGATCTTGACGGCGACGCTGCGGTTGAGACGCTGATCCTGCGCCTTATACACGACCGACATGCCGCCCTCGCCGATCAGCTCCCGGATCAGGTAGCGATCGTCCAAGACCATGCCTAAATATTTGTCCTGATTGTCCATACAGTTCTCCCTTCCGGGGATATCAGCGCATAACCGCCACGATTGTCACATTGTCCCTCGCCCCGCGGTTGAGCGCCTTGCTCATCAGCGAGCGGCAGAGCGCCTCCGGCTCCGGAAACTCCCTGGCATACTCCAGGATCTCGAGATCCGAGACGATGTTGGAAAGCCCGTCCGAGCAGAGGAGCAGCACCTCTTTGCGCTGCAGCGTGAAGGTGAAGTAATCGCACTCCACGCGCGCCTCCGAACCGAGGGCCCGCATGAGCACGTTTTTCTTCGGGTGATTGCGCGCCTGTTCCGGCGTCAGCGCCCCCGCCGCCACGAGCTCCCCCACGAGGGAATGATCCCGCGTGATCTGGCGGATGGTGTTTGCGCGCCTTGAGATGAGGTAGGCGCGGCTGTCACCGACATTGATAATATACCCATTCCCGTTGTTCTTAATCACACCGCCCACGATGGTCGTGCCCATTCCGTCAAAATCTTCGTCAAAATGGGAGTATTCGTAGGCGACGCCGTTGGCCTCGGCACAGGCGTCCTCCAGGATGCGCCGGTAATCCGCGCTGCGGGGCAGGCGGGTCATGAGCTTGTTATAGAGATAGGAGACAAAGGCTTTGTTGGAAAGCTGGCTTGCGAGGCCGCCCGCCTTGGCGCCGCCCATCCCGTCGCACAGCGCGGCGATCAGACAGCCCCCGGTTTCGCACTTTTCCAGGATGAAGCAATCCTGATTGTCTTTTCTGACGGCGCCCTTGTCGGTCAAACCATAGCTTTTCACGGCTGCCCCTGTCCTCCCCTCTGTGATTTCTGCATCTTTCTTCTGAGCTGTCCGCAGGAGGCGTCCACATCGCCGCCGAGCTTGCGCCGGACGGTGACGTTGACCCCGTTATCCTCCAGGATCTTGATAAAGCGCTTGAGATGCTCGGGCGTGGAGGGCTGAAACTGCCGCTCCTCGACATGGTTGAGCGGGATGAGATTCACATGCGCCGCGACGGCTTTCGCCCGCTTTGCAAGAAGCTCCGCCTGCGCGGGGCTGTCGTTGACCCCGTCGATCATGGCGTATTCAAAGGAGATGCGCCGCCCGGTTTTGTCGTAATAGGCTTTGCAGGCGTCAATCAGGGCGTCGACGCCGCGCCCGTGGTTGGCCGGCATGATGCGCGAGCGCGTCTCATCGTCCGGGGCGTGCAGGGACACGGAGAGCGTGAGCTGCAGATCCCGCGCGGCAAGCTCGTCAAAGCGCTCGATAATGCCGCAGGTGGAGAGCGAAATGTGCCGCATGCCGATGTTCATGCCCTTCGGGTGGTTCACAAGCTCCAGAAAGCGCATGACGTTGTCGAAATTATCCAGCGGCTCCCCGATGCCCATGAGGACGATGTTGGAGATTTTTTTCCCGGAGTCAAGCTCCGAGAACAGCACCTCGTCCAGAATCTCTGACGCGCGGAGATTGCGCACAAGGCCGCCGATCGTGGAGGCGCAGAAGGCGCAGCCCTGCCGACAGCCGACCTGGGAGGAGACGCAGACGGTGTTGCCGTGCTTGTAGCTCATCACGACCGTCTCCACGGCGTTTCCGTCGGAGAGCTCCCAGAGGTATTTGATCGTCCCGTCGATCGCGGATACCTGTTTACTGAGTACCTTCGGCTCATACAGGAAGAAGTGTTCCCCGAGCTTCCGGCGCAGCTCCTTGGAGAGATTGGTCATCCCGTCGAAGCTGCGCACACCGCGTGTGAGCCACTGGAAGATCTGCCCCGCGCGAAAGCGCGGCTCCCCGAGCGCGGCGATCTCCGCCTCCAGCTCCTCGGGCAGCAGGGAAAGGATATCTTTTCTCTCGTTTGTATCCATCATCAGACAGGTTTCCTTCTCAGTTTCGCGGCAAAAAAGCCGTCTGTATTGTCTACCATGGGCCAGAAGGTGTACATGCCGCTTTCGATCTCCACCCCGTCCAGCGTGAAGGGTGCGGCCTCATATTCCGGGTGGCTTTGCAGAAAGGCCGTGACCGGCCCCTCGTTTTCCTCCGGCAGGATGGTACAGGTGGAATAGAGAAGCGCGCCGCCGGGCTTTACATAGCGGCTCAGGTTTTCGAGAATGGCGGACTGGATCTCCGGCAGATCCCGCAGACTCTGCGGATCCTTTGCGCGGATCTCGGGCTTCTTGGCGATCACGCCGAGGCCGGAGCAGGGCACGTCCGCAATGACAAGGTCAAAGGCTTGTTCCAGCTTGGGGTCAAAAACGCGCGCGTCCATCGCGCGGGTCTCAATACAGCCGAGGCCGAGACGCTCCGCGCCCGCTTCCAGCAGGCGAAGCTTTTTCTCGTGAATATCACAGGAGAGGATGCTGCCGCGGTCTTCCATTTTGATGGCGGCGGCAAAGCTCTTCCCGCCGGGGCAGGAGCAGGCGTCCAGCACCTTCATGCCCGGCGCGGGCGCCGCGATTTCTACCGCCATGCGCGCAGCCCTGTCCTGCACGTAAAATAGCCCCTCTTCAAAGCCCGGCAGCTCTGCGGCGATCCCCTTTTCAAGCTCGATGCAGCCGTCCGGCTCACACAGGCGATACGGGATCCCCGCCTCATTAAGCAGCGCGCCATAGTCCCCCACGCTGGTTTTCAGCGTATTGACCTGGATGCATAGCGCGGGCGGTTCGTTGTTCTTTTGAAGAAACGCCTCCGCGAAATGATAGCCCAACAGCTCTGTAAGCCTCTCGCAAAGCCAGAGCGGGTGGCTGTAACGGATGGCAAGATATCGGGCGCTACCCTTGCCTGGGACTTCAGGCAGACTCTCCCGATTTTCGGCAACGCGCCGCAGCACGGCGTTGACAAGTCCGGCGGCACGCGTAAGCTTTTTATACCGGCACAGCTCCACCGTCTCGCTCACAGCGGCGCGCGCGGGGATGCGATCCAGAAAGAGAAGCTGATAGACCCCGAGGCGCAGGATGTCCCGCACCGGGGGCTCAAGTTTGGAAGCGCAATAGCAGCCGATATAATAATCGCACAGGCTCTCGTTTTGCAGTACGCCGAGACAGAGCCGCGCGGCCAGCGCCGCGTCGCGCCGGTCAAGCGCATACTGGCGGATCGCCGTGTCGATCGCGGCGCCCGACCAGGAGCCGTCCCTGCGGCAGCGCGTCAGCGCCTCCAGCGCCGCCTCACGAGCGTTCACGTTCCTGCTCATTCCGCTTTGAGCCGGTGACCGCGCAGGAAATCCGCGGCCTTCATGCGCTTCTTTCCGGGCGCCTGCAGTTCGGTGATGAGAAGGCACTGACCGTCGGCGCAGGCCATGGCAATCCCCTCTTCATCGGCGCGCACAATGCTGCCGGGGGCTTTGTCCGTTCTGCGCTCGGTGTAGGCCGCGCCGAAGACGCGGAAGGTCTTCCCCTCCAGCTCCATCGTCGCCACCGGCCAGGGCTGCAGGCCGTATATGTGTTTGACGATCTCGCGCGGCGTCTTGTTCCAGTCGATGGGACAAATGGATTTATCCAGCATTTTGACATAGCTGGCCTCGGCGGGATCCTGCGGGGTGCGCGGGGCGGCGCCGGCCTCGATATCTCGCAGGGTCTTGATGAGAAGCTCGGCGCCCATGTCCATCAGGCGGTCAAAAAGCTCGCCCGCGGTCTCAAACTCGCCGATCTCCGTCTCCGCCTTGTAGATGATGTCCCCGGCGTCCATGTCGTGGGCCAGGTACATCGTGGTCACGCCGCTGATTGTATCCCCGTTCAGCACCGCCCACTGGATGGGCGCCGCCCCGCGGTACTTCGGCAGAAGCGAGCCGTGGACGTTAACAGCGCCGTACTGCGGCACGGCGAGCATCTCGTCCGGCAGGATGCGCCCGTAGGCCACGACGACCAGAATGTCCGGCTTTAAGTCCCGCAAAATGCCGAGCGCCGTCCCGTCGCGCATCTTCTCCGGCTGGAAGACCGGCAGACCGTGCTTGAGGGCAAGCTCCTTGACCGGGGAGAAGCTCAGCTCCATGCCGCGGCCCTTGGGCTTGTCCGGCTGGGTGAAGACCCCGGCGACCTCATAGTTTTCCTCGATCAGCTTTTTCAGCGACGCCGCCGCGAAATCCGGCGTTCCCATAAAGACAACACGCATAAGTCCTACCGCCTCTTAGCCTTCGAGGTTTCCGGACTCAAGCTCTTCCTGCGTCAGCATGCGCTCGCACTTGGAGGTGAAGACGATGCCGTCGAGATGGTCGATCTCATGGCAGAAGCAGCGGGCCGTGAGCCCCGTGCCTTCGACCTCGAAGAACTCGCCGTTGCGGTTCTGGGCGCGCACCTTGACGTTCATGGGGCGCCTGACCATGCCGTACTCGCCGGGGACGCTCAGGCAGCCCTCGGCCCCGAACTGCTCGCCGGAGCTCTCGATGATCTCGGGGTTGACAAGCTCGATGAGATACTCCTCTTCCCCCTCGGGGACATTGGTCTCCAGCACAATGACCGCGCGGCGCAGCACGCCCACCTGGGGCGCGGCGAGGCCGACGCCGTTTTCCGTGGACAGGGTGTCCGCCATATCGTCCAGAAGCTGGTGCAGTCTGTGGTTAAAATCCGTCACGGGCCGGCATTTTTTGTACAGGCCCGGCTCTTCCTTTGTCAGTATGTTTCTGCGTGCCATCGTATTCTCCGTTCTCTAATCATTCGGATCATTATCCGCGTAAATGGATACGTCCGTAAAGCGCTTATCCTGGCAAAATTCCATCACTACGCCCGCGATCGTCCCGCGAAGCCCCGCGTTCACGCCGCCGTAGATCATCACGCGGTAGCGGAAGCGGTTGTTTACCTTCACGACCGCGAGCGGGGCCGGGCCCAGTACCTCGGCCGCGCCGCCCGGGGTGAGCAGACCGTCGAGCCGCTGCCGGATCATTCTGCAGGCGCGAAATACATGCTCCTCGTTCAGCCCCGAGACCGTGACGGACATGAGCTCCGAGAAGGGCGGTGTGTGCTGGAGCTTTCTCAGCTCGATTTCCGCGCGGTAGAAGGCGAAATAATCCTGCTTTGCCGCCTGGCGGATCACCTCGTTTTCCGGGGTGAAGGTCTGGATGACCGCCCGCCCCGGCTTCTGCCCGCGTCCGCTCCGTCCCACGACCTGGGTGATGAGGGAGAAGCTGCGCTCCCCTGCGCGGTAGCTGCCGGCATAGAGGCTCTGGTCTGCGGAAATGACGCCGACCAGCGTGACGTTTTCAAAATTCAGGCCCTTGGTCACCATCTGGGTGCCGACCATGATGGGGATGTTCTCCGTGCGAAAGCGCTCCAGCAGCTTTTCGTGGGAGCCCGCCGGCGCGACGGTATCGGCGTCCATGCGCAGAACCTCCTGCCCGGGGAAGAGCTCTTTCAATTCACTCTCCACCATCTGGGTGCCGACGCCGATATACTTGAGCGTCCCGCCGCAGTCCGGGCAGCTCTCGTCCGGCTTCTGCGAATAGCCGCAGTAGTGGCACATGAGGCGCCTGTTCGCGCTGTGATAGGTCAGCGACACACTGCAGCGCGGGCACTTGTACACATAACCGCACTCGCCGCAGCTTATAAGGCGGTTTGCGCCCCGGCGGTTAATGAACAGGATGCTCTGTTCGCCCCGGTCAAGGTTTGCCTGCAGCTCCCGCCGCAGGACGCCGCTGATGCTGCTGCCGTTTCCCTGGCGAAGCTCCTGCTTCATGTCCACGATCTCCACCTGGGGCAGCGCATGCTCGTTATAGCGGTTTTGCAGTTCAAAATAGGCATAGCGCCCGCTCTCCGCCCCGTACATGCTGACCACATCCGGCGTGGCCGAGCCGAGCAGAAGGAGGCACTTTGCCTTTGCACAGCGGTATTTTGCCACATCCTGCGCGTTATAGCGGGGGATGTTTTCCGATTTATAGGTTTCCTCCTGCTCCTCATCCATAATGATGAGGCCGAGATCGGGCGTCGGGGCGAAGACGGCGCTGCGCGTGCCGATGACGACGCGGGCCTTCCCGGTTTTGACGCGCTTCCACTCATCATAGCGCTCCCCGACGGAGAGGCTGCTGTGCAGCACGGCCACCTCGTTTCCGAAGTGGGAGGAAAAGGTCTGGATCATCTGCGGGGTCAGCGCGATTTCGGGCACGAGCAGGATCACCGCGCGCCCGCGTCTGAGCTCACGGTCGATGAGATGGATATAAACGCTGGTCTTGCCGCTGCCGGTGACGCCGAAGAGCAGCGCCGCGCCCGCCCTGTCCTGTTGGGTCAGGGCGTGGATCCCGGCAAAGGCTTTCGCCTGTTCCTCCGTGAGAACAGGCAGCGGCTCTGTCGCCCCGATATGAATCTGCGGGCGGCGAAACGCCTCCCGTTCAAAAAGCTCCACCGCGCCCGCTTTCTCGAGCGCCTTGAGCTGTGCGCGCTTCGCCCCGGTGTGCAGCAGCAGATCATGGCTTGGGATGCACTCGAACGCGCAGAGCTGTTCAAGGATCGCCGCCTGACCGGGAGAGCGCATGCGCTTTGCGTCCCGCAGCGCCTCGGCCTCCTCCGGCTCGATGGCAAGGCGGGCCATCTCCATGCTCTTGTCTTTGGCGCGTCTGCGTCCTTCCTCGTCAAACCAGAGTCCCGCCGGAAGCATGGCGCGTATCGCGTCGTAGACGGTGCAAAAAAAGCGCTCGCGCATAAAAAGGGCGAGTTTGATCTGATCCTCCGTCAGTACCGGCTCCTCATCCAGCAGGGCCAGGACAGGCTTCAACGCCTGTTCGTAGCTGCTGTGCTCCGCCGTCAAAAGGATCACGCCCTCCGTCCTGCGGTTGCCCCGGGAAAAGGGCACATAGACGCGCATGCCGGGAAGCGCCTTTTCGGCAAGCTCGGGAGGGAGCAGATAGTCATAGGGCTTATCAAGCCAATAGGTTGCGGCCGAGACCGCGACCCTTGCTACCGTCCGTGGCAACTGCACCCCTCCCTTTCAGAGACGATACCGGGTTTACTTGTCAATGCTGAGCTTTCCGGTATAGACTTCCTCGATCGCGGTGGAAACAGCCTTGCGCTCAAGCGGAAGCTGCTTTTCTTCCGCCTCGATGGACAGAGCCCGGGCGCGGCGGGCGACGAGGTTTACAAGCTGATAACGACTGCCGATTTTGTCAACGAGTTCGGCAACGGGGGGATAAAGCATCATAACAATTCTCCATTCTGCCGCAGAAAGCCGCGGCGCGCAAATTTAACTATGTTTTGATCAGTTCGCCTTCAGAAAATCCGACCAGTCCGCAAAGCGGCAATGCTCGGCCTCGATGATGGCGTTGAGCTGATTTGCCGCCTTCTCCAGATCGTCGTTCACGATCAGATAGTCGTAAAAATCGGCCTCCTGATACTCCTGGCGTGCGCGGATGAGGCGGCCCTCGATGGCGCTCTCGGTATCCGTGCCGCGGCCTCTGAGGCGTTTTTCAAGCTCTTCGAGTGAGGGAGGGGCAATAAAGATCAGAACCGCCTCCGGCATCTGCCGCCGCACTTGGCGGGCGCCCTGCACCTCGATATCGAGCACGACGTTCATCCCCTCCGCCAGACGCTGTTCGACGTAGGCGCGGGGCGTACCGTAACAGTTGGCGACATACTCGGCATGCTCCAGCAGCTCGTCGTTCGCCACCATTTCCAAAAAGCGCTCGAAGCTGACAAAGAAATATTCTCTCCCGTCCACCTCTCCGGGGCGGGGGCTGCGCGTGGTGGCGGAGGTGGAGAAGCAGATATCGTCTCTCCCCTCGATCGCCTTGAAGACCACCGTACTTTTTCCGGCGCCCGACGGGCCGGAGATTACAAGGAGCTTTCCTTTTTTCTTCATTCGTTTATCCGCCTTATTCTTGATGTTCAACGCACTTGGCCTCCAGCGTCTCCGGGGAGAGCGCCGAGAGGATGACATTTCCGCTGTCCATGACGATCACCGCCTTTGTGCTTCTGCCAAAGGAGGCGTCGATCAGCATTCCCCGTTCCCTTGCGTCCTGGATCATGCGCTTGATGGGCGCCGATTCCGGGCTCACGATGGCGATGATCCGCTCGGCCGAGACGAGGTTTCCGAATCCGATTCCGATGAGCTTCAAGTCCGGGCCCTCACTCTATGTTCTGGATCTGCTCGCGGATCTTTTCGATCTCGGATTTGAGATCGACCACCGTATGGGCAATGTCCGAGCTCTGGCACTTTGAGCCGATGGTGTTGGCCTCGCGGTTAAATTCCTGGATCAGAAAGTCGATCTTTCGGCCCGTCGGGGAGCTGCCGTCGATCATGGTCTTGAGCTGGCTCATGTGGCTGCGAAGACGCACCGTCTCCTCATCCACCGCGATGTGGTCGGCAAAGATCGCCGCTTCCGCGAGGATGCGGTTCTCGTCAATGCCGGCGCTGCCGAGCACCTCGGCCATTCTGGCCTCCAGGCGCGCGCGGTATTCGGCGGCGGTCTTCGGGCTCTCGCGCTCTACGGTCGAGACGAGCGCGTCGATGGTCTCCAGCCTTGCGAGCACATCGTCGCGCAGCTTTGCGCCCTCGCGTGTGCGCATGGCGTCAAAATCCTCCAGCGCATGCTCTGCGATCTCAAGGATCCCCGAGGAGATAGCGTCGGCGTCCAGATCCTTCTTCTCCACAGTCAGCACATCCGGGAAGCGGCTGACGGCGAGCGCGGTCGCGTCGTTCGGGAGCTTATATTCCTCCGCAATATGCTGCAGCGCCTCGAGGTATCCGCGCAGGAGCGCTTCGTTGACCTTGACGTTCATCTCGCCGCCGTCCGTGGAATCAACGCTGATGAACACATCCACCTTGCCGCGGCTGATATGCTTCTGCACGGCGGATTTTATCGCGTCCTCGGCAAAGAGGAAGCTTCTGGGCAGGCGCACGGATACGTCCAGATAGCGGTTGTTTACGCTTTTCAGCTCGACGGTGATCTGAAGGCCCTCCACAGCCCCCTTCGCGCTGCCGTAGCCGGTCATGCTTTTAATCATACTGCCTCCGAATCATGTAAATTTCACGATATCAAAGCTGATATCGCTTTTGGTTCTTTTCATTCTCTGCGTCAGCACCGTGATCACGGCGCCGAGGATGAAGCCCAGGAACGTGCAGAGGACGCATATCCCCTCCGACGCGCCGGCGGCATAGGCAGCAAAGCAGCCCAGCACAGCCAGCAGGATCGGCACGATATACACGAGCAGGATCGCCCCGTAGACCCGGGAGGATTTGCTCTCGATCAGAACCTTCTGGCCGGGTTTCGCGCCGATGAGGTTTCTGGCGACGGTCTTCAGCTCGTTCTGGAACACGCAGGCCTCGCAGCTTCCGCAGTTGGAGCCGCAGGCGGTGGCGCGGGTGACGACCACCTCGGCGGTGTCGTCATTCAGGCATCGGAAAACAACTGCATCCTGTGTCATGTTTTCACCCTCTCAATCCGCCATCAGGTTTTCCGGAAGCTCGACCTCCGGCACTTTCTCCGCCTCGCTCGCCTTTTCAAGCTGGATATAGACAGAGTAATCGGTTCCGGTGGGCGTGATGGCGCCGACGTCCGTAAAGCCGTCCACATAGATCCTGACCTTCGGCATGTACGTGCCGACAGACTGGTTCATATCCGTGAGGTCGGCCACCGCGCGGATGTTCTCGTCCTTGAGCGCCGCGAGGCTCTCCGGATTGCCGCGCAGCGTAACGTCGAGGCTCTCCGTCAGAATTTTTGCGTTGAAGCCCTCCGTCACGTTGATGCAGGAGATATTCGTCACCTTGAAGCCCTTTGTCTCAAGGCCGACGATCTCGACCGTTACCTTCGCCTCGGTCGCGCCGGTGATGTTGCGAAGCTCGTTATCAATGGGGATCATGTAGGTGTCGCTGAAGGAGGTGGTAAAATCGGTCAGGTCGATGGAGGCGAGGTTAATCTTGTTGATGCCCGCAAGGAGCTTGGAGTCTCCCGCGAGGCTCACGCTCTCCGGTTCGATGGTGACCTTGGTATTCTCCGCCGTCGCGCCGCCGCCCTCGATGAGATTCACGCCGAGGTTGATTTCCTTCAGCGTCAGGATCGGGAGCGTCGCCATGACGACGTCGGTTGAAAACTGGATCCCCGTGGTGGACGCGGGGGTATTGTCCGCGGTCATCAGGGTATAGCCCGTCTCCACCTCGTAGGTGCTGTCCACGTTCTCCTTGCCGAAGCTCACCCAGGCGTAGTCCACGTTTCTCAGATAGGCCTCCGGCCCCGTGAGCGTGATGACGGACGGCTCAAAGACGACGTTTTCGGCGGTATAGCCGTCGGCAATGGAGCCGTCAAAGCTGCCGCGCACCTGGATGGACTTGGTCGTCTGCGAGGAGACCATGAAGTTGATGGTCTCGGGCGTTTTGCGCGTGACCTGCAGGCCGCCGGTATCCGTGCCGTCCGGGAAGATGACGGAGTACTGCTGGGAGGTGTAGGCCGCGCGGGAGAGCTTGGACACGTCGATCTGGGCGCTGATGTTGTCGGAATCGAGACTGCCGACCACGCGGCGGGGGCCGACGACCTCGACCGTGACGGTGCTGGTGTCCAGATCGGTGATGACAAGGTTCCTGGAATTTCGGAGCAGATCCTCACCGACAAGCTGTACGCGCACGCCGCGGAAGGTCTGCTTGAACTCTTCCTGTTCCACGCTCGCCACGTAGACCCAGATGGTCACCGAGCAGATCAGCGAAATGATGACCCAAAATGCCTTGCTGTTATAGAGTTTACTCAGCTTCGTCTTCATGCTCGTCCTCACTGTTATCGGCCGCGGGCTTGAAGAATCCCTTGATTCCCGCCCAGACGCCTTTTCTCTCGTCTTTTTTGTCTTCCCGGATCAGCGCCTTGGAAAGCTCCGTCGCAAGCTCGCCGGGGCTCAGATGCCGCTTGAGCGCCCCGTCGATGGCGACGGAGACGTCGCCTCGCTCCTCCGAGACGATGACCGCGATCGCGTCCGACTCCTCGCTCACGCCGAGTCCGGCCCTGTGGCGCGTGCCCAGATCCTTGCTGAGATTGGGGTTTTTGGACAGCGGCAGCACACAGCCCGCCGCCTCGATCCGCCCGTCGCGCAGGATCATGGCCCCGTCGTGCAGCGGGGCGTTTTTAAAGAAAATGTTTTTGATCAGTTCTTCATTCGCGTCGGCATTGATGACGGAGCCTGTGCCGATGATGGGCGAGAGCGAGGCGTTGCGCTCAAAGACCAGCAGCGCCCCGGTCTTGGTGGCCGCCATGTCCCCGCAGGCCCGCGCGACCTCGCCGATGGCGCGTGTCAGATCCGTACCCGAGCCGCCGAGATTGGTGTTGATGGAGCTGCCCATGCGCTCCAGCAGGCGGCGCAGCTCCGGCTGGAAGAGGATCACCAGGGCGATCATGCCCAATTCCACAGCGCGGCGCAAAATATAGTTGATCATGATGAGCCCGAAAAACTCCGACGCCCACAACGCCGCCAGGACAAGGATCAGCCCCTTGGCGAGATTGATGAAGCTGGATTTTCGGATAAACCAGATCGTGCGATAGATCAGATACGCGACGATGATGATGTCCACAAAGTCGGCGATCCCCATCGTTGCCATATAGTTGCCTGCCCGCGCAAGCGCACTGGTGATTCTTTCCATGAACTCTCCCCTTGTCTGTCTCTGAGCCTGATACGTCTATCGTATCAATATATTATATCGCAACACACGCAAAAAGGCAAGAACCTAAGTGCCGCCGGCGGGTACTTTTCTTTACGCTGTGCTGCCCGTATCGAAGCTGTGGAGATAGCGCAGGGCGTCGGAGAGCGTGCCGACCGAGTCGATCAGCCCCTCGTTGACCGCCTCCTGCCCGGTGAGGATGCTGCCCACGTCGTTGGCAAGCTGCCTGGTGTCGGACATGAGCTGACGAAAGCGCGCCGCCGTCATGCCGGAATGCGCCGTCACGAAGGTGATGATCCGCTCCTGCATGCGCGCGAGATAGTCGTAGGTCTGCGCCGCCCCGATCACGACCCCGGTGACGCGCACCGGATGGACGGTCATGGAGGCCGACGGGGCGATAAAACTGTGCCTTGCCGAGACGGCGAGCGGCACCCCGATCGAGTGCCCGCCCCCGAGGATCAGCGAGGCGGTGGGCTTTTTCATGCCCGCGATCATCTCCGCAATGGCAAGGCCGGCCTCCACGTCCCCGCCCGCCGTGTTCAGGAGGATCAGCAGGGCCGTGATGTCGGGCGTTTCCTCAATGGCCGCGATGGTCGGCAGGAGGTGCTCATACTTGGTGGTCTTCACATCCTCCGGCAGGATCTGGTGTCCTTCGATCTGCCCGATGATCGTGAGGCAGTGTATGCTCCCCTGCCGCGCCTGTCCGAGCTCTTTGAGTTCTTCCATGTTTTATCACCTCCGCTCTATTGTTGCCGAAAGCGGCGCGGCTTAACCGATCCCTGCCGTCGGCTCACAATGACGCCCTAATACTAACCCTTAATAAAAACCTGACAGTCCTTCTGGCAGGAATTGTGCCATACGGCGTTGGCTTTCTTGACCATATATCTCCATTATACTCCGCGAAAGCCGCCTTGTCTGGCGCAATTCCTGCTCAGAATTACAAGTCAGCTTTCTATCAAGGATTAGTATAAGGAGTCTTTTGGAAATGTTTAGGGCGGGTCAGATGACCCGCCCTGTTTCTCGTTATGATCGTTTCAATCGTCGCTGTACACCGCGAGGACGCCCTTGTAGGTCATGTAGCAGTCCAGCTTTGCGACCAGCTCAAAGGGTGCGTGCATGCTCATGACGGGCACGCCCGCGTCGATGGTGTCGATGTTGCGGTTTGCCATGAACTTGGCGATGGTGCCGCCGCCGCCCTGATCGACCTTGCCCATCTCGGCAAGCTGCCAGATGACCCCGGCCTTGTCGAAGGTGCGGCGCAGATACGCCACCACCTCGGCCGAGGCGTCGCTGGTGCCGGACTTACCGCGGGCGCCGGTGAACTTGCAGATGCCCATGCCGTAGTTGAACTTGGCGTCGCTGCGTTTCTCGGAAACCTCCGGGTAGAGGGGATCGAAGGCCGCCGTCACGTCGGCAGACAGGCAGAAGCTCTTCTCATAGCAGCGTCTGAGCTCCACGCCCTCGGCCGCGCAGAGATCCTCCATAAAGGTATCGAAGGCGCGGCTCTGCATGCCGCTCACGCCGTCGGAACCGGTCTCTTCCTTGTCCGCGAGGATGCACACGCAGGTGCGCGCGGGCTCCTTCACATCGAGGATCGCCTTGAGCTCGGCATAGGCGCAGACCCTGTCGTCGTGGCCGTAGCCGCCGATCATGCTGCGGTCAAGGCCGATCTCGCACACATCGAAGGCGGGCACGGCGGTGAGCTCTGCGGAGAGGAAGTCCTCCTCCGTGACGCCGTACATGTCGTTCAGAATGCTCAAGACCGCGAGCTTTACGCGATCGCTGCCCTCGTCGGCATAGGGGACGGAGCCGATCATGATGCGCAGCCCCTCGCCGGTGATGCCCTCGGTCATGGTCTTTTTCATCTGATCCTGGGCAAGATGCGGCAGAAGATCCGTGATCACAAAGCGGGGATCCCCCGGCTCGCGGCCGATGGTCACGTCCACAGTCTCGCCGTTTTTGAGCGCGACAACGCCGTGCAGCTCCAGCGGGATCGTGACCCACTGATACTTCTTGATGCCGCCGTAGTAATGGGTGCGGAAATAGCACAGCTCGTCCGTCTCAAACATGGGGATCTGCTTGAGGTCAAGGCGCGGGGAGTCCACATGCGCGCCCGCAATGACGGCGCCCTCGGCAAGACTCTTCTTTCCGATCACGGCCAGCATCATGGCCTTGCCCCGGTTGACCTGATAGAGCTTCATCCCCGGTTGGAGGGTCATGCCCGGCCGATACTCCGCAAAGCCGTTTTCCTCGGCAAGGGCGACGGCGTTTTTCACGGCCTCGCGCTCGGTGCGGGAGTCGTTCAGAAACGCCATGTAGCCGCGGCAGTAATCCTCGGAGGCGAGGTGGTCTTCCTTGCTTACCAGGTCATAGCCGTTTTTCTGTTCATAAAAAAGCTGTTTTCTTACGTCATCCATGGTTGATTATCTCCTCAAAAAGTGCCCTGCATTCCGCGGAAAAACGGTCTGCATCGGCATTATTCAACAAAATATGGGTGCAGTTTTCTTCATAATAGCGATCCGGCTTCTGCGCGTCCACGCGCCTCTCGGCAGCCTCGCGGCTGATGTCGTCGCGCCTCATGATGCGCCGCACCCGCGTTTCACGGTCTGAAAGAATGCCAAGGGTAGCGTCGCAGCGCTCAGAAAGTCCCGCGGAAATCAGCTCCACCGCGTCAATGGCGGCAACGGAGCCGCCGCCCATGGCAAAGCGTCGGAGCCTCTGCTCCACCTCCCGCGAAACGAAGCGGTGGGAAATGCGGTTGAGCAGCAGAAGCTTCTCGGGGTCGGAAAAGACGAGCCCGGCCAGAGCCTTTCTGTCGAGCTTATTCTCCCGGACGGCGCCGGGAAAGGCCGCGTCGAGTTCTGTGAGAAGCGCCGCGTCGTGATCCAGCAGCTCATGATAGACCGCGTCGCAGTCCAGCACCAGCGCGCCCATGGCCTCCAGCTCCCGCAGGGCCGTGGTCTTGCCGCTTCCGGATGGGCCGGTGATGCCGATGAGCGTGAGGTTTTCCACAAGCGCGTCTGCGACGGTCTCTTCCGCCAGCGCCCCTGCCCGCAGGATCCGATAGGGGGTGCGGCTCATGTCGATGAGGGTGGATTCGCGCCCGATGCCGCAGGGGCCGCCGTCGATGACCGCGTCGATTTTGCCGTCAAAGTAGGCGAACACCTGCTCGGCCGTTTTGGGGCTCTCCTCGCCGGAAGGGTTTGCCGACGGCGCTGCCAGCGGCAGGCCGCAAGAGCGCAGAAGCTCCAGCGTCAGCGGATGATCCGGGCAGCGCAGCCCGACCGTCGTGCCGCCCGCGAGGACGATGGAGGGGATCTCTTTCTTCGCCTTTAATACGATGGTGAGTGGCCCCGGCCAGAAGCGCCGCGCCAGGGCGTGGGCCTGTGCGGGCACCTCCAGGCAATAGCGCTCCATGGCGCTCTCATCCGGCACCATGAGCGACAGGGGCTTGATGGCCGGTCTCCCCTTCACCTCATAGATCTCCTGTACGGCTGTCTCGTCCAGTCCGTTTCCGGCGAGGCCGTAGACCGTCTCCGTCGGGACGGCCGCAAGGCCGCCGTTTCGGATGATCTCCGCCGCGTCGGCAATGTTATCCGTGATACGTTTTGTCTCCATTCATGCCTCCGTCTGCGCCTGCAAAAGCGCCGCCTGGTCGGCGGTGACAAGGCTGTCGATCAGGGGATCCAGCTCGCCGTTGATGACAGGCTGGAGATTGAAGTTTTTCTGATCCCCGCTGAGCCGGTGATCCGTCACGCGGTTCTGCGGGAAATTATAGGTGCGGATGCGCTCGCTCCGATCGCCCGAGCCGATCTGGCTGCGGCGCTCGCTGGCGATGGCGGCGTGCTGTTTGGCCTGCTCGGCCTCATAAAGCTTGGCGCGCAGGATCTGCATGGCGCGATCCTTGTTTTTGTACTGGCTGCGCTCGTCCTGGCACTCGACCACGACGCCGGTGGGCAGGTGCGTGATGCGGATGGCGCTCTCGGTCTTGTTGACGTGCTGCCCGCCCGCGCCGGAGGAGCGGTAGGTGTCGATTTTGAGATCGCCGGGATCCAGGTGGAAGTCGATCTCCTCCACCTCCGGCAGTACGGCGACGGTGGCGGCGGAGGTGTGGATGCGCCCGCCGGATTCCGTGACCGGGACGCGCTGGACACGGTGGCCGCCCGCCTCGAATTTGAGCCGGGAGTACGCACCCGCGCCCTCCACAACGAAGCTGATCTCCTTGATGCCGCCGAGCTCGGTCTCGCTGATGTTCGCAATCTCGATTTTCCAGCCCTTGGATTCCGCGTACATGGAGTACATGCGGAAAAGGTCGGAGGCAAAGAGCATCCCCTCTTCCCCGCCGACGCCGCCGCGGATCTCCATGATGACGTTTTTGCTGTCGTTGGGGTCTTTGGGCAGCAGCAGAATCTTGATCTCCTGCTCCAGCCGCTCCTTTTCCGCCCTCGACGCCGCGTATTCCTCCTGCGCAAGCTCCTTCATCTCGGGGTCGGACATGAGGTTCAGCGCCTCCTCCATCCCATCCGAAGCTTTGTTATAAGCGCGCCAGGCCGTGATAAGCGGCTCCAGCTCCCGCGCCTCGCGCTCGTACTTGGCGTAGACGGCGGGGTCTGAATAGGTGGACGGCTCCTCCATGCGGGCGCAGAGCAGGTCATATTGATCGGCAAGCTTTCTGAGTTTATCGAACATGGCGATCCCCCGGAAATTGATGGTATATTATAGCATGCGGAAAAAGGATTGTAAACACGAAAAAGGGCTGCGGCAAAACGCTTCTCGTTTTGTCATCCTGAGCAACGAAGTGACGAAGGATCTTTCTTTTGAAAGCTTTTACAAACTTTCAGAGATAGATCCTTCGCTTATGGTCAGGATGACAGGCATTTTGCCGCAGCCCGAATATGTTATTAACTGCCGAGGTAGGCTTTCTTGACGTCCTCGTTGACAAGCAGCTCCCTGCCGGTGCCGGAGAGGCTGATCTTGCCGGTTTCCAGCACATAGGCGTAGTCTGCGATCTTGAGGGCCATGTTGGCGTTCTGCTCGATGAGCAGGACGGTGACGCCCTGGGCGTTGATCTCACGGATGATGTCGAAGATGTCCTTGACCACGAGCGGCGCAAGACCCAGCGACGGCTCATCCATCATGATGACCTTGGGCTTTCCCATCAGCGCCCTCGCCACGGCCAGCATCTGCTGCTCGCCGCCGGAGAGCGTGCCGCCCGCCTGCCAGGTGCGCTCCTTGAGGCGCGGGAAAAGCTCATACACCCACTCCAGATCCTTTTCGATCTGCGCTTTGTCGTTTCTGAGATACGCGCCGATCTTGAGGTTTTCCAGCACAGTGAGGTTCGTGAAGACGCGCCGCCCCTCGGGAACCAGGGCAATGCCCTTTTCGAGGATCTTGTAGATGGGCTGACCGAGAAGCTCCTGCCCGTCATAGCTGATGGAGCCGCTGTCCGCCTTCACAAGACCGGAGATGGTGCGAAGCGTGGTGGACTTGCCGGCGCCGTTTGCCCCGATGAGGGTGACGATCTTGCCGTCGGGAACCTCCATGCTGATGCCGCGCAGGGCGCGGATGCCGCCGTAGGAAACATGCAGATTGTCAATTTTCAGCATCGTCTACCACCCCCAGGTAAGCGTCGATGACCTTCTCGTTGGCCTGGATCTCCTCAGGTACGCCCTGGGCGATCAGACGGCCGAAGTCGAGAACATAAATGCGGTCGGAGATATCCATAACAAGATCCATATGGTGTTCGATGAGGACAATGGACACGTTGAAGTCCTTGCGGATCTGTCCGATGAACTGTGTCAGTTCCTGGGTCTCCTGCGGGTTCATGCCCGCCGCCGGTTCGTCCAGCAAGAGCAGCTTCGGGTGCGTCGCGAGCGCGCGCGCGATCTCCAGTCTGCGCTGTTTGCCGTAGGGCAGGCTCGTCGCGAGATCGTCCTTCACATCGTCAAGGCCGACGATTTTGAGAAGCTCCATGACCTCGCGGCGGTTCTTCTCCTCCTCGGCGCGGTTGAGACGAAAGGCCGCGGAGAAGAGATTGCTCTCCCGCTTGAGGTGCTTTGCGACCAGGATGTTGTCAAACACCGTCATGCTCTTCCACAGGCGGATGTTCTGGAAGGTGCGCGCCATGCCGAGCTTGGTGAGATGGTCGGGCGTGGGCTCCTTGATCTGGCTGTAGAGATCGGCATTCTCGCCGAGATAATTTTTCTTCATCTTGCCGTGGGGATGGTTTTCCACCACGCAGTCCCCGTCAAAATAGACGCGCCCGTTGGTTGGGGCATAGACGCCCGTAATGACGTTGAAAGCCGTGGTCTTGCCCGCGCCGTTCGGCCCGATGATGGCGACGATCTCGCCCTCGCGCACCTCCATGGTGAGGTCGTTCACGGCAACCACGCCGCCGAACTGCATGGTCACATGCTCGACCGAGAGGATCTTTTTCTGTTCACTCATGACTTTGCCTCCTTTGCGGGAGCTTTTTTCTTTTTCCTGAACAGATCAGGCAGCTCCTTCTCCCCCATGATGCCCTGGCGGAAGAAGAGGACGACGATCATGATGATGACGGAAAAGACGACCAGACGGAAGCCGTTGCGGAAGATGTTGGGCGCTTCGATGCCGAGGAACTTGCCGGAATCCAGGCCGCGCAGCCACCACTCCGAGGCCGCGACAAAGAGGACGGAGCCGATCACGGAGCCCGTGATGGAGCCGATGCCGCCCAGCACGACCATGAGCAGGATCTCATAGGTCATGGCGGACTTAAAGTTGTTGGCCTGCGCGATGGAAAGCACCATCGCAAGCGTGGCGCCGGCAACACCCGCGAAGAAGGAGCTTGTGACAAAGGAGATCATCTTGTGCTTTGCCAGATTGATGCCCATGGCCTCCGCCGCGACCTCGTCGTCGCGGATCGCCTTGAAGGCGCGGCCGTAGGTGGAGTTTACGATCAGGACGATGAGAGTAATACACACCGTCGCGATCAGCACCGGCACAAAGGTGGAAAGACTCAGCTTTGTCCCCGCGATCTCCAGCTTGAATTTACTCGCGCGCGCAAAGTTTTTCAGCAGGTTCGAGCCGTTCGTGATGGGGCCGAGCTTGCTCCACTGGAACACGGCGCGGATGATCTCGGCAAAGCCGAGCGTCGCAATGGCCAGATAGTCGGACTTGAGGCGCAGTACCGGCAGGCCGATCAGCCAGGCCAGAAACGCCGCCACACAGCCCGCGAGGATCAAGGCGATCAGAATGCCGAGGGCCGTGCCGAAGCCGCCCATGTGCTTGGAAAGCTGCTCCGGGATGGAGAAGCGGATCGCGGCGTCATAGTACTGATACACCGCGTCGCGGGATTTGTCGGGAATGGTGAAGATGGCGTAGGTGTAGGCGCCGAGCAGCATGAAGCCCGCGTGGCCCAGGGAGAAAAGCCCGGTGTAGCCGTTGAGAAGGTTCATGGACACGGCGGCCAGCGCGTAGACAGAGCCCTTCTGCAAAACGATCAGCAGCATGCCGAGTCTGTCCGTGGGCTTGATAAGCTGGTCAAGCGCAAAGACCACGCCGAGGAAGACGAGCACCGCGAGAAACGCGAGCCATGCTCCCTTTTTGTTTCTTTTTTCGATCATATGCCCCCTCCTTTCAGACCTTGTCCGTGCTCTTCTCACCAAAGAGGCCGGTCGGCTTGAAGACCAGAATGATAATAAGAAGCACGAAGGTGAACGCATCCGAGAAGGTTGCAAGACCGATTTGCTCCGTGATGGCGCCGTTGACGATCAGGATCGTATCCAGGCCCTTGATCACGCTCTCGGCAATGCCGATGATGAAGGCGCCGATGACCGCGCCGGGGATGGAGCCGATGCCGCCGAACACAGCCGCCACGAAGGCCTTCAGGCCGGGCATGGCGCCGGAGGTCGGCACGACGCCGGGGTAGTTCGTAAAGAAGAGGATGGAACCGACCGCGGCGAGGAAGGTGCCGATGATGAAGGTCGCGGAGATTACGCGGTTGATCTGAATGCCCATGAGCTGAGAGGTCTCAAAATCACGGGAGACAGCGCGCATGGCCATGCCGATCTTGGTGTGGTTGATGAGCTGCACGAGCGCGACGACCAGGACGATCGTCAGAAACGGGGTGATGACCGTCACGCGGGAGGTCTCCATCCCGAAAATGCTGATCCTGTCGGAGATCCAGGGGATCTGCGGGTAGTTCTTGTTCAGGCCGCCGGTGATGTAAAGGGCCAGGTTCTGCAGCAGATAGCTCACGCCGATGGCAGAGATCATGACGGACATGCGTGGCGCGGTGCGAAGGGGTTTGTACGCCACGCGCTCGATCGTAAAGCCGAGCAGCACCGTCAGCGCGATCACAAGCGGGATGGCGAGATAGAGCGGCAGGGACGCGGCGAGATACACCATCATGAGGCCCGCCACCATGAACACATCGCCGTGGGCAAAGTTAATCAGGCGCAGTATGCCGTAAACCATCGTATAGCCGATGGCGATCAGGGCATACTGGCCGCCCACCGAGACGCCGGAGATGATATAGGGAAGGGTCGTTTTCAAAGCATCCATAAGCAGGTTTCCTTCCTACAGGAATAGAATCATTTACATACGAGTGCTGGCGGGAGCTGTAACCCCCGCCAGCAAAGAAATCCTTATGTTCGTAAAGCAGAATCTTAACCGACGGTAGCCACGCTGACAAAGTCCCATGCGCCGGTCTCGGTGTTGCACTGCTTGACGAAAGCGCTGTCGCGCAGAGCGTCGCCGATATCGTCGAAGGCGATCTTGCCGGTCACGCCTTCGTAGGTGACGGAGGGCAGAACCTCAAGCACGTCGGCAGGATCGGTGGAGCCCGCAGCCTTCAGAGCCTCGAGAGCCATGTAGTAGGCGTCAAAGCCCATGACGGTGACGGCAGCCAGCTCGTCATTGCCGCCGTTGTTGGCCTTGGCGGTGGCGTCCTCATTGATCCAGGCCTTGATGCCGGCGTCGAAGTCGGCGTCAGCGCCTTCCTGATAGAAGGTGGTCACGCAGATCTTGACATTGGTGCCCTTGGCAGCCTGGAGGATGACGTTGGAGTCCCAGGTGTCGCCGGCCAGGATGGGCATGCCCAGAGCCTGGGTGTCAGCCTTGGCAATGATCTGAGCCGCAGCCTCGGTGGAGACGGGAGAGAAGAACACGTCGCAGCCCTGATTCTGGGCGTTGGTGATGTAGGTGGAGTAGTCGGAGGTGCCTTCCGGGAACTGCTCGTAAACGCAGTTGTCCTTGCCGAAGGCTTCAATGAAGTAGTTGCAGAGACCGCCGGAGTAGTCGTCGCCCTGCTTGGCCAGGCAGTAGGCCTTGGTAGCGCCGAGCTCGTTCTTGGCGAAGTTTGCAAGGACGGTGCCCTGGAAGGGATCGAGGAAGCAGATGCGGAAGTACACGTCGCAGCCCGCGGTGACCTGGGGGTTGGTGCAGGTGACGCCGATGGCGGGAACGCCGGCAGCGTCAAAGGTGTCGCTTGCGGCGATGGAGACGCCGGAGCCGTAGGAGCCGAGAACCAGGGACACGCCGCTGGAGATCAGGGTCTGGGCCGCGGTGGGCGCCTTGTCGTTGGAGGAGGCGTTGTCCGCGTAGACGAGCTCGACATCATAGGTGGTGCCGCCGATCTCAACGGTCGGGGTCAGGTGGTTGGCATACTGCATGCCGAGCACTTCCTGCTTGCCGCCCGCGCCGTTGTCGCCGGACTGGGGCTCAAACACGCCGATCTTGACAACGGGGTTGTCGGCGTATGCGCTGATGGAGAAGAAGCTGAATACCATGATCAGGGCCAAAGCCAGAGACAGAACCTTTTTCATTGTAATTCCTCCTGAGTCCGTATTTCGAAGACAACTGTCTTCGATTCAAGATAAGCCTATTATGTACTTTATGGCGTTAAATTGCAATTGTAGGTTTTTTCAAAATATGAAAGTACTTTTTCGCTTACTTTCGGCATTTTAGACAATGGCCGGCGTTCTGCGCCAATCCTCATCCATTTTCCCTTCGGCGTTTTCGGCAAGTCCATACAGGTTGTGCGCGTAATTGCAGAGGGTGAAAAGCCGTACAGCCTCCGGGCCGAGCGCCCTGACAGACGCGGGTTTTATGAGAAACGGGATCGCCGCCTCTTTCGTTTTATTCAGCAGGGCCCGCCCGCGCGCATTTGCAGCCAGCACACGCAGATATGGCGGCGCGCCCTTTGCGTCCTCCGCGCCGACGCCGAGCGCCGCGCAGAGAAGCATCCGCCGCATGCGGGCCGTGGTATAGCGCTTCGTGCCGGCCGCGGCGGCGATCTCTTCAAGACTCCCGTCCGTGCGCAGGGCGTTATAGAGCCTTCGTCCTGCCCCGCCGCCCGCGTCCGGCAGGCGCTCAAAATCTTCCGCTTTCAGCATGTATAAGCGCGACAGCAGCGCGATTTCCAGTTTCTCCCGGCAGATCCGCTTCCCGTCGGCGTCGTCACGGCGGAAGAGCGCGGCTGCTTCCGGCGGCAGATAGTCCGATACATCCTCTCCCCTTTCGATCCCGGCTCTAAGCTGCATGGCGGAGGGGAAGGCGCCGCGCTCCATGCTGTCGTGGCCGCCGCCCTGCCGCGCGATGGCAAGCGCCTGCATCCCGGCGCCGCTTCTTCGGATGGCTTTCAGATACTCGACGGCAAGGATGTCGTTCGGCTCCGACAGGCGCTCCGCCGCATCCCCGAGCCGCTCGCGCGCGGCCTGCTGACGGGCGCGGGCAAAGGAGAGGGTTTCGTCCCGATCCATCCGCTCACGGATTTCGGCTACAGCCGACGGATCGAGCGAGAAAGCCGCAAGCGCTTTGAGCGCTTCCAGGTCGCCGCTCTCGCTGCCGAAGGCCAGGGTATCGCAGCCGGCGGCTTTGAGCATGGCGAGAGCCCCGGCGGCAAAGCCCTCGGCCGAACTCAAGCACCAGGGCAGCGGCAGCTCCAGCACCAGGTCGGCCCCGCTGCGGCAGGCGGCCTCGGCGCGGGTAAACTTGTCGTAAATCGCCGCCTCGCCCCGCTGCACGAAATCGCCGGACTGGGCGCAGACCACGGCCGTGTCCGCACCGAGTTGGCGGCGGCATTCCGCGATCATATAGAGATGGCCTTTGTGAAAGGGGTTATATTCACAGACAATGCCGACAGTCCGCAAAGCATGCACGCTCCTTAAAAATATTCTTGCTTTTTCCTGTAAATGTATTAGAATAGATACGAGCCTATTTTAGTTGACAAGCACCACAATTACAATAGAAAGGGAAGAAAACATGAAAATTTTAGTCATCAACGCCGGCAGCTCCTCCCTCAAGTATCAGCTCATCGATATGGAGACCGAACAGGTCATGGCCAAGGGCCTCTGCGAGAGAATCGGTATCGACGGCCACCTCAAGCACAGCCCCCTGGTCGGCGGTAAGCCCGTCTTCAATGAAGACGTCGCCATGCCCACCCATTCCGAGGCCATTGCCGCCGTTATCGAGAAGCTCACCAGCGAGCAGTACGGCGTTGTCGGTTCCATGAAGGAAATCGACGCTGTCGGCCACCGCGTGGTTCACGGCGGCGAGAAGTTTGCAAACTCCGTCAAGATCGACGACGACGTCATGGCCGCCATCGAGGAGTGCATTCCCTTCGCCCCGCTGCACAACCCCGCCAACATCACCGGCATCAAGGCCTGCCGCGACGTGATGGGTGATGTGCCCATGGTCGCCGTGTTCGACACTGCTTTCCACCAGACCATGCCCGGCAAGGCCTATCAGTATGCCGTGCCTTATGAATACTACAAAAACGACGGTATCCGCCGCTACGGCTTCCACGGCACCTCCCACCGCTACGTCTCCGGCCGCTGCGCAGAGCTGATGGGCAAGCCCATCGAAGAGCTCAAGCTCATCTCCTGCCACATGGGCAACGGCTCCTCCATCTGCGCCATCGACGGCGGCAAGAGCGTGGACACCTCCATGGGCTTCACGCCTCTGGTGGGTCTGCCCATGGGCACCCGCTGCGGTGATCTGGACGCCGGCGTCATCCAGTTCATCATGAACAAGTACGGCATCGGCATCGATGAGATGCTGAACATCCTCAACAAGAAGTCCGGCGTGCTGGGCGTTTCCGGCGTGTCCTCCGACTTCCGCGATCTGACCGCCGCCGCCGAGCAGGGCAACGACCGCGCGCAGCTCGCCCTCGACATGTTCCACTACTGGGTCGCCAAGGTTGTCGGCTCCTATGTCGCCGCCATGAACGGTGTGGACGCCATCATCTTCACCGCCGGCGTCGGTGAGAACTCCAAGGAGTCCCGCGCTGAGATCGCCAAGTACTTCGGCTACCTCGGCGTCAAGATCGACGAAGAGGCCAACTCCAAGCGCGGCGAGGATATCATGATCTCCACGCCCGACTCCAAGGTCAAGTTTTTCGTCATCCCCACCAACGAGGAACTCGTCATCGCAAGAGACACCAAGGCCATCGTCGGCTGAGTCTTTTTCAACAGCATAAGGCCGCACCATTCACCGGTGCGGCCTTTTCAAAACGATTGCAACGGAGGTCAAACCATGCCGAAATTTGAAGACTTCACTTTCCAGTCCAGCACCGGCGTCAATACGATCCACGCGCTCAAGTGCGTCCCCGATGAGGCGCCGAAAGCCATTGTGCAGATCGTGCACGGCATTGCCGAGCATATCGACCGCTACCGCCCCTTCATGTCCTTTCTCGCGGAAAACGGCTATCTCGCCGTCGGAAACGACCATCTCGGCCACGGCAAGAGCATCACGGATCCCAGCCAGCAGGGCTTCTTTGCCGAGAAGGACGGCTGGGCCCATGTGGTTGCGGATCTGGATCTGCTGCACGACCAGATGAAAAAGGAATACCCCGATATCCCCTATATTTTCTTCGGTCACAGCATGGGCAGCTTTCTCACCCGCACCTATCTCATCAAGCATCCCCTCAAGTATGACGCCGCCATCATCAGCGGCACCGGGCACCAGCCCCGGCCCATGGTCTTCGGCGGCTATGCCGCGGCCTGTCTCTTTGCCCACGGCAAGGGCGCGCACGAGGTCGGCACGAAGCTCAACGATATCGCCTTCGGCTCCTACAACAAGGACTTCGAGAATCCGCGCGGCATCTATGAATGGCTCAGCCGGGATCCCGCCGTGCAGGACGCCTACGCGGCAGATCCGCTCTGCGGCTTCATCGCAACAAACGGCCTTTTCCGCGATATGATGGGCGGCATCCGCTTCATCACCGATCAGAACAACATCAACACCATGAACAAGGAAAAGCCCATTTATTTCATGTCCGGCAATTCCGACCCGGTCGGCGAAAACGGCAAGGGCGTGAGCCGCGCTTACGAGGCCTTCAAGAAAGCGGGCCTGTACGACGTCACCATGCGCCTCTACCCCGGCGGACGGCACGAGATGCTCAACGAGATCAACAAGGATCAGGTGTATCAGGACATTCTCAAGTGGATCCAGGAGAAGGTCTGCTGAGAACCGACATATTAATACTATCCCCTGATAGAAACCAGACAGTCCTTCCGGAAAAATTTGCGCCATGCTTCGTTGAAGCCCTTGACCATATATCTCCATTATGCTCTGCGGGCTTCGCCTTGCCTGACACAAATTTTGCTCGGAATTCCTTGTCCGCTTTCTATCAGGGAATAGTATAAAAAGTACCCGCTGCCAACGCAGCGGGTGCTTTTTAGTTATTATGAAGGAATTACTCCTCAACCTCGGGGGCGATGCCGGTGGCAACGCCGTCGGCGGAGACCTCGTAAACGAGAGCGTCGCCCTCGGCTGCGGGCTCCTCGTACTCCTCTTCGGGCTCCTCAGCCTTGACAGGCGCGGGCTCGGACAGGGCGCGGATGGAGAGGGAGATCTTGTGCTTCTCCTCGTCGATGGCGGTGATCTTCGCGTCGACCACGTCGCCGACCGTGAGCACGTCCTCGGGCTTGCCGATGCGGCGGTTCGCGATCTGGGAAATGTGGATCAGGCCGTCAACGCCGGGCAGGACTTCGGCAAAGGCGCCGAAGGGCATGAGCTTGACGATCTTGACGGAAGCCACGTCGCCAACCTGGTAACGGCTGGTGAACTGGGTCCAGGGGTTGCCGTCGGGATCCTTGTAGCCGAGGGAGATCTTGCGCTTCTCCTTGTCGAAGGAGATGACATAGACCTCGATCTCATCGCCGACAGAGACAACCTCGGACGGCTGATGGATGCGGCCCCAGCTCAGCTCGGAGACATGAACCATGCCGTCGATGCCGCCGATGTCGACAAATGCGCCGTAGCTGGTCAGGGACTTGACAACGCCGTGATACTTCTTGCCGACCTCGATCTCGTTCCAGATGTTCTCGATGCGCTCGCGGCGCTCGGCCTGGGCGACGCGGCGGATGGAGCCGACAACGCGCTTGCGGGCCTTGTTGACCTCGGTGATTCTGAGGCGGACGGTCTTCTTGAGCAGCTGGCTCATCTCAGCCTCGCGGGGCAGATCGGTCTGGGAAGCGGGGACGAACACGCGCACGCCCTTGACATTGACGACAACGCCGCCCTTGTTTTCTTCGGTGACAACACCCTCGAGCACAGCGCCGCTCTCGACGGCGTCCTCGATATCGGTCCACATCTTGGCAGCGTCCAGGCGCTTCTTGGAGAGCATCACAGTGCCTTCCACATCATTGACGCGGACAACAACAGCCTCGATCGTATCGCCGACCTTGACAGCGTCTTCAACCTTGATGCCGTCGTCGGTAAACTCGGAAGTGGGGATAAAGCCGGAATACTTGGTGCCAAGATCAACGCTGATCTCGGTACCGGTGATGGCGACAACCAGGCCGGTTACCTTATCTCCATTATATATCGTTTTTAGAGTTTCCTCCAGCATTTCATCGAAGGACATTTCCTTCTCAACTGCGGATTCTTCCACTTTGATCTCGTCGCTCATTTTGTTTCTTACCTCCTTAATTATCCACGCAGGGGTCGATGCACCGGCAGTGAGGCCCACTGTGTCTGCGGCCTCCAGCCTGTCCGGGTCGAGCTCGTCTGTCCGCTCGATAAACTGGACGTTGGCGCAATGCTCTCTGCAGATCTCTGCAAGATGGACACTGTTTGCGCTGTGCTTTCCGCCGATGACGACCATAGCGTCACACTCCGAAGCAATTCTCGCTGCTTCTTCTTGCCGCGTGGACGTAGCAAGACATATTGTATCAGATATTTTTGGATTTGTACATCTTTTTTTTATTAAATTACTACATTCGGTAAAATTACTGTGGGTCTGCGTGGTCTGCACGACCACAGTTATCGGTTTTTCCCAATAGGAAGGGTTCAAATTCAGCCAATTTTCCAGTTCTTCGGCATTTTCGAACACTTCATGTTCCCCGCACCAGCCGCAGATGGCCGCCACCTCCGGATGCGCGCGCATGCCGATCACGATGGTAAAGCGCCCCTCTTCCTTCGCCGCGGAGACGATTTTGTGGATCGCCCGCACCTTGGGGCAGGTCGCGTCGTAAATTTCGGCGCCTGCCGCTTCCAACTGGCGGTAGATTTCGGGGGCGGCTCCATGTGCGCGAACGAGTACCTTCTCCCCCGGATTCAGCTCCGACGGATCACGCACCACGCGCATTCCCTTTGCTTTCAGATGCTCGATCACATCCTCGTTGTGTATAAGCTCTCCCAGGCTTGCGCAGCTTCCGTATTCCGTGAGCAGCTTTTCCGCCATCTCCACCGAGCGGCGCACGCCGAAGCAGAAGCCCGCGCTCTCGGCCACGATCAGCTTTTTCACGCCTTCTCCTCCGGCTCAAGGGCAAACCTGCGGATCACAAGCTCCGACAGCAGGCCGATGGTCTCCTCAAAATTCAGGTTGCTGGAATCCACCTCGACCGCGTCCTCCGCCTTTTTAAGGGGCGCGGCGGCGCGGGTGCTGTCCTGCTCGTCCCGGTATTTCATATCCCGCAGGACTTCCTCAAAGCTCACATCCTCGCCCTTTGCCAGAAGCTCCTTGTGGCGGCGGCGGGCTCTGGCCTCGGGACTTGCGGTGAGGAAGATCTTGAGCTCCGCGTCCGGCAGCACCACGGTTCCGATATCCCGCCCGTCCATGATGACGTTGTTTTCGCGGGCAAATCTGCGCTGCATGTCGAGCAGGAAGCTTCTGACCTCCTGATGCGCGGAGACGTCGGAGGCACAGACCGAGATCTCCGGCAGGCGGATATCCCTGGAAACATCCTCCCCGTTGAGGATCATGCACTGCTCCCCTGCTTCGTTGTATTGAATTTTGATCTCCAGCGTCGGCAGAAGCGCCATAACGGCCTTGACGTCCTTTCTGTCGATCCCCGCGCGATAGCAGGCAAGACCCAGCGTGCGGTAAATGGCGCCGGTATCCACATAGATAAAGCCGAAGTTTTTGGCAAGCTGCCTGGCCATGGTGCTCTTTCCGGCGCCGCTCGGCCCGTCGATGGCGATTGCATAATGTCCGTTCATTTTTTCTGTCCCTTTCAAACCGAATTTCCGGCGACAAAGCCGGTAGACCAGGCGATCTGTAAATTAAAGCCGCCGGTATAAGCGTCGAGATCCAGCACCTCGCCCGCGAAATACAGGCCCTGTACGAGCTTGGATTCCATCGTGCGGGGGTTAACTTCCTTTGTGTTCACGCCGCCCGCGGTCACGATCGCCTCATCGATGGGGCGGGTACCGCTGATGCTCACGGGAAAGGCCTTCAAAAGATGCAGAAGCCGCTGCCGCTGCTCCCGGGTAATGCTGTTGACGCGCTCATCCTCCGGGATCTCCGACAGGCGGATCACCACCGGGATCATGGCGTGGCCCAGCAGATCGCCCAGGGCGTTTTTGAATTCCTTGTTGCTGTATTTCTCAAAGTCCCGCAGAAGGCGAGCGTCCAGCTTTTTTTCATCCAGGCCGGGCTTGAGGTCGATCTCCAGCCGGTAGGCGGCGCTGTCCGGCTTTCGCATGTGGGCGCTCGCCGAGAGTACCAGCGGGCCGGACACGCCGAAGTGGGTGAAGAGCATCTCCCCCAGCTCCCGGTAAAGGAGCTTTTCGTTTTCATAGAGGGAGAGCGTCACGTTTTTGAGGCTGAAGCCCTGCATCTCGGCGCAGTACTCGTCCGCGCTCTCCAGCGGCACAAGCGACGGCCTGCACGGCGTGACGCTGTGCCCAAGCTCCCCGGCAAAGCGATAGCCCGCGCCGGTGGAGCCTGTGAGCGGATAGGAAAGTCCGCCCGTACAGACGGCGGCGGCGCGGCAGGGAATAAAGCCCTTCTCTGTCATGACGCCCGCGACGGCGCCGTTTTCCGTGATGATCTGCTTTGCCTGGGCCTTGATAACGCTGACGCCTGCCTTCCGGCAGAGCCTCTCCATGAGGGCTGCAACGTCGTTTGCGTTGTCGGACTGCGGGAAAACGCGGTTTCCGCGTTCGGTCTTGAGCGGCAGGCCGTTTCTCTGAAAGAAGTCCATGACGTCCGCCGGGGAAAAGCGGTTGAGCGCGCTGTAGAGAAATCGCCCGTCCCCGGGGATATTGGCCATGACGGTCTTGAGATCGCAGTTGTTTGTGAGGTTGCAGCGGCCCTTGCCCGTGATGCGGAGCTTTCTGCCGAGCTTGTCATTTGGCTCCAGCAGCACGACCTTCACGCCCCGGCTTGCCGCCTGATACGCGCACATCATGCCCGCAGGCCCGCCGCCGATCACCACAAGCTCCGTGGATGCAAAACCCATATGTATCACGTCTCCCCTTCACCGAGAAGGCTTTTGACCTCGCCCTTTGTCAGATGCCGCCAGCAGCCGCTTTTCAGATTCCCGAGCTCCAGGCTACCCTCCGCAACGCGCAGAAGCCGCGTCACCTTGAGGCCGGCCTTTTCGCACATCTTGCGGATCTGGCGGTTTCTGCCCTCTTTGATCGTGATGGAAAACAGCGCCCCGCCGGGAAAGCCCTGCACGATATCCACGCCCTGGGCATGCACGGTATAGCCGTCGATCTCCATCGGCCGGCGCAGCATGTGCGCCGCCTTTTCGATGTTCTCCCCGGTCACCCAGGTATGGTACACCTTGCTCACCTCATGCGACGGGTGCATGACGCGGTTGGCAAAGTCCCCGTCGTTGGTCATGAGCAGCAGCCCCTCGGAATACATGTCCAGTCGTCCCACAGGATAGACGCGGCTGCCGAGCTCACCGAGGAGCGCCGTCACGTTTTTGCGCCCCTTCTCGTCGCTGAGCGTCGTGACATAGCCGCGGGGCTTATGGAGCATGAGATAGAGCTTTGCCGTTTCCTGCGGCAGCGCCTTTCCGTCCACGGTGATTTCGTCCGTCGCCGGATCGGCTTTGTCGCCGAGCGCAGCGCGCTCTCCGTTCACGCGCACACGCCCCGCGCTGATGGCTTCCTCCGCCGCTCGCCTGGACATGAGGCCCGCGGCGGAAATCAGTTTCTGTAATCTCTCAGTCATCGTATTGGATCCTCAGATCTTAAATATTTTCAATGAATGGGTATCATCTTTTTTTGAATATTCTAATAAGCATCCGCAAGCTCCGCGCCCTCGGCATACACAAGCGGGCAGGCATACACTTCGCGCCCGTTCCTAAGCAGCGTCAGCACTCCGGCGCTCTCCCCGGCTTCGATCGGGGCAAAGACAAAACGCGGAAGCTCAACGGAAATCTCGAGCGAAGCGTCCTGAGGCAAAACAGCGCGTGAACCGGGCTGGGGAACGGCCGTCACTTCGCATCGGCTGCCCGAGACAAGCGGCACCGCAAAAGAAAACTCATCGCCGAGCTCGTGCATCCTGTAGCCTGCGTAAGCCCAGTCATACAGGCGCATATGGTCGTTCCAGTCGTCCGGGTCGGATAAGGTCACGCACACAAGAAGCAGCCCGTCCCGTTCGCAGCAAGACACCAGGCAGCGCCCGGCAGCCGACGTGTAGCCGGTTTTTCCGCCGATGCAGCCGGGACAGAGGGTGAGCAGCTTGTTGTGATTGAGAAGCGTGAGCCCCTTCACATTCGCGGCCCGCGTCTTTGTCAGCTCCCGGAAATCCGGGTTCTCCATGCACTCCAGCATGAGCCGCGCGAGATCCCGCGCGCTGGAGTAATGCGCCTCGGCGTCGAGCCCGTGCGGGTTTACATAATGTGTGTTCTCAAGTCCCAGCTCCTGCGCCTTCCGATTCATCAGCGCCGCAAACTCCGCCTGGCTTCCCGCGGTATGCGCCGCGAGCGTGAGCGCCGCGTCGTTACCGGAGGCGAGCAGAAGCCCCAGCAGCAGCTCCCGCACCGTATAGCGCTCCCCTGCGCGCAGATACATGGACGAACCCTCCACCTCGCAGGTTTTCCTCTCGGCGGTCACGCTCTCGTCGAGCGCGGCGTTCTCCAGGCACACAAGCGCCGTCATGAGCTTGGTCGTGCTGGCGATGAGCCTGCGCCGGTCGGCGTTTTTCTCATAGAGAACGCTGCCGTCCTGGCACATCACGATGCAGCTCTCCGCCGTCACGGACGGCGTCCCGGCCGCACAGGCCGGGGCGGGCAGCAGTGCCAGCAGGAAAGACAATAGTACAGCAAAAAGGACAGACCGAATAATAAGCACCACCCTGCAATCAATCTGGGCAGTGCTTATTATGGGCATTTCAGGCCGCGATTATTTCTTTTTCTGCTTGTCGATAAAGGCGTCCACCCGATCCATCACCTGCGGGACCATCTCGATGATGCGGTCAACGGTGGTATTGGCCGGCGGGGTGACGTTCAGCATTCTCACGACGCCGTCCTTGATGATCAGAAAGCCGATAGGCTCGATCTTGACGCCGGTGGCGTTGCCGCCGCCGTAGGGGCGCTGCTCCCCTTCCTTCTTGTTGCCGAATTCCACGCCACCGCCGCCGAAGCCGACGCTGATTTTGGAAATGGGAACCAGGGTAATCCCGTCCGGCGTATAGATGGGATCGCCCACAACCGTGTCCACCTTGAGAATGTTTCTCACATTCTCCATTGTGCTTTGCATCAATTCGCCGATCGGATTCTTATCCATTGCTGTCCTTCCTTTCCTCAGGCTGCATATTCGCTTGATCTATGATAGGCGTTTGTTCAGGCTGCGCATTCGCCTGATCTGTAACGGGTGTTTGTTCAGGTTGGATATTCGCTTGATCTGTAACGGGCGTTTGTTCTTCCGTCCCGGGTTCTTCGGCGCCCGTCTGCGCGGCAAGCTTTGCCTCTTTTTTCAGGCGTTTGTGCCGCCGGATCAGAACGCCGACGACGCCGATACCCGCCGCGACGGCTGCGCGCACGACCTGGATAAGCCGCAGGGTTATGCTGAGCTCGGCGTCGAGCTGTGTGGATTCCGCTTCAAAATCCACGTTTGTCCACACGCTGAGCGCTTTGCCGACGCGAAAGGTCTTTGCGCACAGAGGCGCGAGCGCACTCAGCGCCGAATTCATGAAGTTAAATTCCATGGCGGTATCATAGGGATCCTCCCCGCCCGCCGTGTAGTGGAACACAAATTTGCGCACCGTAAGCTTTCCGAATTTCCCGAGGCCCTTGATCGCCTTCTTGACAATATCCAAAAGCTCGTCCTTGGTGAAGTTGAATTCCTTTTTGGGCTTCTCTTCCTTCGGTTTTTCTTCCTTGGGCTTTTCCTCCTTCGGCTTCTCTTCCTCGGGGGGCTTTTCCTCTTTTTTCTTCTTACGCGGGAAAAGCTGAATGGCAAAGCCGTCTATTCTTGCCGCAAGGCGAAATTGCCTGTCAAGATAGGACACGTCCGCCCCGATGGGGACGAAAAGCACGAACAGGATCAGCAGTACGACCAGCCCCACCAGGGTCCAGGCGACGGCAGGCGCAAAGATAAACAGCAGCACCAGGGCGGCAAGCGCGCCCAGGGCTATCCATTTGGCCAAGCTTATCCCTCCTCCCGAGGTTTCTCTGACGGCTCATCGGCGTCGTTTTGTTCCGCCTGCTGCGGCTTAGTCAGTTTGTCGATGGCGCTCTGAAGCTTTTCAAGCCCCTCTCCGCCGCTCACCTCCGGCAGGACCGGAAGCTCGGAAAGGCGGCTGACGCCCATGGTGCGCAGGAACACGTCCGTCGTGCGGAAGATCGCCGGGCGGCCCGGCGCGTCCAGTCTGCCGCATTCCTCGATCAGCCCGCGCTCTGTCAGAACGCTCACGCTGTAGGAGCTGTCCACGCCGCGCACCTGCTCGATATAGGCGCGGGTCACGGGCTGGAAATAGGCTACGACCGCAAGCGTCTCGAGTGCGGACTGGGAGAGCATGGGGGGCTTTCGCTGCTCAAGACAGGCGCTGATCACCGCCGCATGCTCCGGCGCCGAACACATCTGTACCTTGTCATCCAGCCGCAGGATGCGCATGCCGCGCTTTTCCGACTCATAGAGATCGGCAAGATACGCCACGGTACGGGATATCTCGTCCTCCTCCGCCCCCAGGATCAGGGACAGGCGGGCGAGCGGGACGCTCTCCCCCGCGGCAAAGAGTACGGCCTCCACGGCCGCAGTCAGTTTATCCATCATGTTTCTTCGATCTTTTCCATTATTTCATCCACGCTGCCGCCGACAAAGCTCAGGGAGTAGGTATCCTCCGCCCGTTCAATGTGGACGCTGCCGATGCTGCAAAGCTCCAGCACCGAAACAAAGGTCGCCACGATCTCCGAGCGGGAGCGGCACTCCCGATAGAGTTCGCTGAGGCGCACGTCTCCCCGGCGCAGGCGGTTTAGGATCTGCAGGCTCTTGTCGCGCACACTGTACACGATGCGCTGCGGCACCTTCTCGCTCATATCCGGCGGGACGGGCTTGCCGCCCCTCGTATAGATCCGGTACATGGCCTTGAGCAGATCGACCGGCTCGTGATGATATTCGTATTCTTTCCCGATCTTCGGCAGCGGCTCCGGCGGCTTGACGCCGTACAGAAGCCCCTGCTCCGAGGCTTTCTTGAGATCGGGGATGACCTTCTGCAAAGACGTGAAAACATCGCGCGCCTTGAGCTGCTCCAGGGAGCTCATCAGAAGCTCCAGCTCGGAAACCTCTTCCTCGTCGGAGGCCAGGAGCGTGCGCGTTTTGATATACAGGAGCTGGGCCGCCATCTGCACGAATTCGCTTGCGATCTCAAGATCCATGCTCTGCGCGGCTTCCAGCCAGGCCAGGTACTGATCCAAGATATCGGAAATGCTGATATCGCGTATTTCGATTTTGTTTTTGGAGAGAAGCTGCAGGATCAGACTCAGCGGCCCTTCAAAGTCCTGCATCTCGTCCTTGTCATGGACGATGCCCTCCAGATAAAAATTGGGATTTTCCATCATGTATAAAACAGCTTGAAAACAAGATTACAGGCTCCCTGCGCAAGGGGGAAAAGGTGCATATAGACCCAGCGGATCGCCGTGGAGAGCGGGGTTCCGAGCACACCCGACCAGACCAGCGCCATCAGGATCAGACCGCCGTAGCGCTCATAGCGCATGAGCTTGCGATAGCTCTCCTCGTCCAGCACAGAAAAGAGAACCTTTGACCCGTCCAGCGGCGGGATCGGGAGGATGTTGAAGATGGCGTAGCCGATGCTGATATAGGCTGTGAGATCGAGCATGTCCAGGAGATACTCCCCGACGGCGTTTCCCTGCAAAGGCAAATACAGAAGGCCGTAGAGAAGCAGGAAGACCAGCGTGATGACCACGTTGCTGACAGGCCCGGCCAGCGCGGTGATGGCCATGTCCCGCTTGGGATTTTTAAACTTGTTCATATTCACGGGCACAGGCTTTGCGTAGCCGAAATGCACCGTCACCATCATCAGAAGGCCGATGGGATCCAAATGCTTGAGGGGATTGAGCGTCAGGCGGCCGGCGCGCTTTGCCGTGTCGTCCCCAAGCCTGTAGGCGACCAGGCCGTGACTCAGCTCATGCAGGGTAATGCAGATGAGCGACGGGATCACGCTTTGCAGGATCCCCAGCAGGTAGCTGAAATCAAAGCCGTTTTTGATTATCTCCAGATCGCTGATCGCATTCACCCCCAAGATATCGTTTATTTTACCAAATATTTATACGAAATACAAGCTTCAGCGGGGAAAAACTTTCCCCGCTGAACGAAAACTTATACCATTTTGTTGATCTCAGCCAGCAGCGTCTCTCTTCCCTGCCCCTTTTCAGCCGAAAACGGGATCAGAAGCACATCCTCCGGCAGTCCGAGCGTTTCGCGGATCAGGGCAAGGTTCGGCTCGATCTCGCTTTTTTTGAGCTTGTCGAGCTTGTTTGCCACCACCACAAGGCGGCAGGGTGCGTTTTTGAACCACTCCGCCATGGTCACGTCGTCCGCTGTGGGTTTATGGCGCGCGTCCACGATCATGACGCCGAGCTGAAAAAGCCCCGCGGCGAAAAAATCCTCCATGAGTTTTGCCCAGCGCTCGCGCTCCGCCTGCGAGACCTTGGCATAGCCGTAGCCCGGCAGGTCGATGAGATAGAGCCGCTCGTCGATCAGAAAATAATTGACGTGGATCGTCTTTCCCGGCTCAGAGCCCACCCGCGCAAAGTTTTTGCGGTTGAGAAGCCTGTTGATGACCGAGGATTTGCCCACATTGGATTTGCCCGCAAAGGCCACAGCCGGGATGCTGCTGTTGATAAACTGCTTCGGCGCGGCGGCGGATTTGACAAACTCCGCCCGGTTGACATTCAAAGCCTTCATTTCACTGCCTCACCGTCAGCAGCTCCTGCCCCGGCACGGGGATGGGCGCCGCCGCGGCTGTCTCGCCCTTCTTTCTGACCAGGACGAAATCAAGGATATCGTCCACGTTCTCCGCCGTCATGAAGTTCAGCTTCGCGCGCACGGTCTGGTCGATGTTTTCCAGATCCACCTCATTGTCGGCCGGGATGATGACCGTCTTGACCCCGGCGCGAAGCGCGCCCATGGTCTTCTCCCTGAGACCGCCGATTGCAAGCACACGCCCGCGCAGCGTCACCTCACCGGTCATGGCGACGTCCCGGCGAACGGGCGTACCCGTCAGCGCGGAGATGAGCGCCACCGTCATCGTGATGCCTGCCGAGGGGCCGTCCTTGGGCACGGCGCCCTCCGGGAAGTGGATATGTATGTCCCTGTTTTTGTAAAACTCCGGGTCGATGCCGAGTACGCTGCTGCGGCTGCGGATATAGGTGACGGCCGCCTTGGCCGATTCCTTCATCACATCGCCGAGATTGCCGGTCAGCTCCAGCCGTCCGCTGCCGCTCACGACGGCAACCTCCACATCGAGGATCTCGCCCCCGACCTGCGTCCAGGCAAGGCCGCGCACAAGGCCGATCTCATCGCGCGGATTGAGGGTATCGGGTTTGAACTTGGGCGGGCCGAGAAGCTCCGCCACCGTGGCGGCATGCACGGTCAGGCTCTTGTATTTTTCCTCCGCCACGCCGCTTGCCGTCTTGCGGCAGACATTGGCGATCTCGCGCTCCAGGTTGCGAACGCCAGATTCCCGGGTGTAGGCGCGGATCATCTCCCGGATCGCGTCGTCCTGGATCTTGAGCTGGGATGCCTTGAGGCCATGCTTTTTCCGCTGCTTCGGGATGAGGTGCTGCTTGGCGATCTGCAGTTTTTCTTCGTCCGTGTAGCTGGATAGTTCAATGACCTCCATGCGGTCGAGCAGGGCGCGCGGGATGGTGGAGGTGGTGTTCGCGGTCGTGATGAAGAACACGCCGGAGAGGTCGAAGGGCAGCTCCAGGAAATTATCGCGGAAGCTCCCGTTCTGCTCCCCGTCCAGCGCCTCCAGCAGCGCTGCGGCAGGGTCGCCGCGGTAGTCGGCGGCGAGCTTGTCGATCTCGTCGAGCACCATGAGTGGGTTGCACGAGCCCGACTGGATGATGCCGCTGATGATGCGCCCCGGCATGGAGCCGATGTAGGTGCGGCGGTGACCGCGGATTTCGGCCTCGTCATGCACACCGCCGAGGGAGATGCGCACAAGCTTGCGGTTGGTGGCGGCGGCGATACTCTGGGCGATGCTGGTCTTGCCGGTGCCCGGAGGGCCAACCAGGCAGATGAGGCCGCCCTTGATATCGGGACTCAGCTGCTTGACCGCGAGGTATTCAAGGATGCGCTCCTTGACCTTCTCGAGCCCGTAGTGGTCGTCGTCCAGCTTCTTGCGGGCCTTGGCGATGTTGACCGTCTCCTTGGTGGTCACGCCCCAGGGGATCTCCAGGCAGACGTCCAGATAATTGCGCATGACAGCGGCCTCGGAAGAGCCGAAGGGCTGCTTGGAGAGGCGCCCCAGCTCCTTGTTGAGCTTTTCGCGTATCTCCTCGCTCACCGGCAGGGCGGCGATCTTTTCGCGGTAGAGCTCGATATCGTCATCCTCGCCGAGCTCGGACTGGATGATCTTCATCTCTTCCCGCAGGTAATAATCCCGCTGGCCGCGGTTCATGGCCTCCTGCGTCTGTTCGGAAAGCTCCTTCTCGATATTGAGGATGTTGAGTTCCTTTGTGAGAAGGCGGTTGAGCATGGCGAGGCGGCGGGTGGGAGAGCGCTCCTCCAGAAGCTTCTGCCGATCCTCCACACTCAGGCGCACATTCTGCGCCAGATAGTTGGACACATAGGCGGGCTCGGGATTTGCGAGCAGATTGATGATCTGCTCGTTGATCATATCGCTGTTAAACTGGATGTACTCCTCAAACTGCGCAAGGCAGCTTCTGATCAGCGCTTCCTGTCTTTCGGCGCTGACCCGTTCCGTCTTGTCCTCCCAGGGCTCGATATAGGCGTAATAGCCCTTGGGGTCGCAGTTGATGCTCTCCGCGCGGGCGCGGTAAAGCCCCTCCACCATCACGCGGCAGATGCTGCCGCGGGGCTGGCGGAGCTGCTGGCGGACGCGGCAGACCGTGCCGACGGAATAGATTTCATCCTCCTTCGGCATATCCGCGCCCAGATCCTTCTGCGCGGACAGAAAGATCAGCTGGTCGGCGCGCACGGCGTTGTTCAGCGACGCGATAGAGGCGGGCCGCTCCACATCAAAGGTGAGCAGCATGCCCGGAAATACGTGCAGGCCCCGCAGGGCAAGCAGCGGTATTTTGCTATATTCCAGTACGTTTTGTGCCATGTTGCTTCCTTTCTGCAGGCGGCGTCAGTTCTTTTCCGCCAGACTCGGCGTGCTGTCTTTCTTCGGCGCCTTCAGCGCTTTCTGCTTTGGGGACTTCTCCGGAAGGCTCAGCTCCCCTTCATGCAGGATGACGGGGTTTACGTTTTCCGTCACGCTCTCTTCGGTAACGATGACCTTTTTCGCCGTCTTGTCGGAGGGGACGCGGTACATGATATCGGTCATGACGCCCTCGACCACGCTGCGAAGACCTCTCGCGCCGATCTTCATTTTGATGGCCTTGTCGGCAATGGCCTCCAGCGCCGCCGGTTCATACTCCAGCTCCACCCCGTCGTAGGACAGGAGGGTCTGGTACTGTCGGGTCATGGCGTTCTTGGGCTCTGTCAGGATGCGCACCAGATCGTCCCGGTTGAGGCTTTCAAGCGTTGCCACGACCGGAAGTCTGCCGATCAGCTCCGGGATGATGCCGAACTGCAGAAGGTCATGCTGCTGCACCTGGGCCAGGATCTTGCCGACGTCGCGGTCGGCCTTGCTCGTGATCTCGGCGCCGAAGCCCATGCTCTTTTTGTCGGTGCGCCGCTCGATGATCTTATCCAGACCGTCAAACGCGCCGCCGCAGATAAAGAGGATGTTGGTGGTGTCCACATGGATAAACTCCTGCTGAGGGTGCTTGCGCCCGCCGTTCGGCGGGACGTTTGCGATGGTGCCTTCCAGCAGCTTCAGCATGGCCTGCTGCACACCCTCGCCGGAAACGTCGCGGGTGATGGAGGTGTTCTCGCTTTTGCGGGCGATCTTGTCGATCTCGTCGATGTAAATGATGCCCTTCTGCGCGCGCTCCACATCGAAGTCCGCCGCCTGCAGGAGCTTGAGGATCACGTTCTCCACATCCTCGCCCACGTAGCCGGCCTCGGTCAGGGTGGTGGCGTCCGCGATGGCAAAGGGCACATCCAGCATCTTGGCCATGGTCTGGGCAAAAAGCGTCTTGCCGCTGCCGGTGGGGCCGATGAGCAGGATGTTGCTCTTTTGCAGCTCCACATCGTCCTTGGCGGCGTGAAGGATGCGTTTATAGTGATTGTAAACCGCGACGGACAGGACGATCTTTGCCCTCTCCTGGCCGATCACGTATTCGTCAAGCCGCTCCTTGATCTGCATGGGCTTGGGCAGCTTCTGAAATTCCAGCGGCCGGCCGTCATAGCCCATCACCATCTGCTCGTTCTCTTCTTCCGCTTCGCCGATGATGCTGGCGCACATGCGCACGCAGTCGTCACAGATATAGCTGTTGTTGCCGGCGATAAGATGCTCGACCAGAGACTGGGGCTTGCCGCAGAAGGAGCAGCGGATACTGCGTCTGTCTTCGTTTCTTGCCATAAATACTCCTTAACAAAGAAGGGGGAACGCATTCCCGTCCCCCTTCCGCATTTATCAACGCTTGTAAATCACCTTGTCGATCAGGCCATATTCTTTGGCCTCATCCGCAGACATGAAGTAATCGCGCTCGCAGTCGGCCGCGATCGTCTCAACGGGCTTTCCGGTATTCTCCGCAAGAATGGCGTTCAGCTTCTTCTTGATCTTGAGAATGTGCGCCGCCTGGATCTGGATATCCGTCGCCTGACCCTGGCTGCCGCCGGAGGGCTGGTGGATCATGATCTCGGCATTGGGCAGGGCGATGCGCTTGCCCTTGGCGCCGGAGGAGAGCAGAAACGCGCCCATGGAGGCCGCCATGCCGATGCAGATGGTGGAGACGTCGGGCTTGATATACTGCATGGTGTCATAGATCGCAAGACCCGCGGAAACGCTGCCGCCGGGGCTGTTGATGTAAAACTGGATGTCCTTGTCGGGGTCCTGGGCTTCGAGATAGAGAAGCTGGGCCACGATCAGGCTTGCGGTCGTATCGTTCACCTCTTCGGAGAGAAGGACGATGCGGTCATTGAGCAGGCGGGAAAAGATATCGTAAGAGCGCTCTCCCCGGCTGGTCTGCTCTACTACATAGGGTACTAAACTCATTGAAAAAGCTCCTTTTGAAACGGAAATGGGATATAAAAGAGCATATCCTGAAAACAGGAAAATTATTCCGCCATGGCGATGGCGCTGTCGACGATGAGCTTGGTGGCAAGCTCCTTGCGGAACTCGTGGCGCAGGAACGCCTCACCGAAGTACTGCTTGAGCTGCTCGATCGTCGCGCCGACGTCCTCTGCCGTCTTGGAAACGTAAGCGTCGAACGCCTCATCGGTGTCGGCAAGCTCCTCTGCGTCCATGACAGCGTCAAGCAGCAGGTCGTTCTTGACCTGGGAGAGGGCGGCGGGGCGGATGCTGTTTTCCATCATCTCGTCGTTGATGCCCATCATCTTCTTGATGTCGTCAAGAGAGGTCTTGCTGTCGCGCAGGCCGAACTGGCTTGCGTAGTTGCGCAGGATATCCTCGATCTTCTCCTCGATCATGACGTCGGGGATGTCGGCGATGATGTTCTCGGCAGCCTGACGCAGGATCTCATTGCGGAAGTCGGCCTCGGCGCGCTCGGTGCGCACCTTGGTCAGATTCTCGCGGATGCTGTTCTTGTACTCCTCAAGGGTGTCGAACTCGGACACGTCCTTGGCAAACTCGTCGTCCAGCTCGGGAAGCTCGGGCGTGGTGATGCCGTTGAGCTTGACCTTGAAAACGACGTCCTTGCCGGCAAGCTCCGGGGTGTAGTCCGCGGGGAAGGTGATGTTGATATCCTTCTCCTCGCCGATCTTCATGCCGACAACCTGCTCCTCAAAGCCGGGGACGAAGCTGTTGGAGCCAAGCTCGAGAGCGTAACCCTCGGCCTTGCCGCCGTCGAAGCGCTCCCCGTTGAGGTAGCCGTCAAAGTCGATGTTGGCGGTGTCGCCCATCTGGGCGGGGCGGTCATCGATGTCGAGCATGCGGGCATTGCGCTTGCGCACGCTGTTGAGCTCGGCCTCCACGTCCTCATCGCTGACTGCAGCGGCGTTCTTTGCAGCCTCAAGGCCCTTATACTGGCCCAGGGTAACCTCGGGATAAACAGACACGGAGAAGGTATAGACAACCGTCTTGTCGTCCGTGATGTCCACATTGGAAATGGAAGGCGCACCAACGATCTTGAGCGCTGCCTCCTTGGTGCCGAATTCATAGGCTTCGGGGGCCAGCTCATCCATGGCGTCCTGATAGAACACCTCGGGGCCGTACATGCCCTCGATCACGGCGCGGGGAGCCTTGCCCTTGCGGAAGCCGGGAATGCTGATGGAAGATCTGTTCTTGAGGTAAGCGTCATTCACGGCCTTGGCAAACTCGGCCGCGTCGGTCTCCACCACAAAAGCAACGGTATTTTTTTCGTTCTTGTCAACGTTCTTCAAAATCATTGTTGATTTCCTCCTCTGTATGTGTCTGCACACTCGTGCTATGATAGCAGATATTTCCGCTAAAATCAATGGCTAATTCTTAAACAAGCTCTGAAAATGGTAATCGAAGGGGCGTAAAATTGATATAATCCGCCGAAACCAGCTTAAACTCCGTTCCCCCGTACCAGCCGTTGAAGGCCGCGGCGCAGCCCTTGCCGTGGATATGCCCGTAGCAGCAGAGCGGCACCTCGTACTCCTTCAAAAGCTTCAGGATCTCTTCACAGCGGTAATTGCCGTAGATCGGCGGATAGTGGAGAAAGACCAGCTTCTTCCTGTCCCCCGCCGCCTTGAGCGAGGCTTCCAGGCGCATGATCTCCCGCCGCATGATTTTGGCGTCATGCTCGCCGCCCTTCTCCTCCTCATAAAACCAGCCCCGCGTCCCGCAGAGGGCGTAGTCGCCATAGGGAAAGGCGTTATTGTGGAGGATGTCGATGCTCCCGATCCCCTGCTCGGCAAAAAAGCGTTTTGTCTTCGCCGCCGTTGTCCACCAGTAGTCGTGGTTTCCCTTGAGGATCAGCTTTTTACCGGGGAGCTCATCTACGAATCGGAAATCGGGCGCCGTTTCCTCCAGGCTCATGCCCCAGCTCAGATCGCCGCAGAGTACGGTCAGATCGTCGTCCGTCAGCTTGGAGAAGGCCTCCTTTAACTTTTCGTCGTGCTTTTTCCAGCAGTCGCCGAAAATGTCCATCGGCTTTTCCTTGGCCAGGGACAGATGCAGATCTCCGATGGTGTAAAGCGCCATAGCTCCTCCGTATAAAATCAGCAAAAACACGTATACTAAGCCCGAATCCAATACAATGGAGGCAAGCTTCATGAGTGAAAAGAAAACCCACAGCTCCAATCCCGGCGTCGGCTGCGACGTGATCGCCTGCAAGTACAACACCGTCGACTGCCGCTGCGTGGCCGAGCGCATCAGCGTTCAGAACGAAAACGCCAGCACCAAGGGCGAGACCTACTGCTCGACCTTCTGCCCGCGCGGCACCTGCTGAGTTTTCCCCCGTCCGTCTCGGACGGGGCTACATATTAATATACAGAAAACGCGTTCTCCAGGTGGCGGATCGTGGGAAAGACGGTGTCGGTTCCTTTCGGCGCGTAAATCTCGATTACATCAAAACGCGGCTGCAGCTCACAGCCGTTTTTTACCAGCCAAAGCTCGGCGGCGCGGATCACGCGCTGCTGCTTTCGGTATGTGACAAATTCGCGCGCCTCGCCAAAATCGGCGTTTTTGCGCAGCTTCACCTCGACAAAGACGATGAAGCCGCCCTTGCGGGCGATGACGTCGATCTCACCCTGGCGGCAGCGGAAGTTGCGCTCCACGACCCGATAGCCGTGCAGGCGCAGATAGAGGGCGGCGCGCTCCTCGCCCCAGTCGCCGCGTTCTTTTTTCTCGCTCATTTGTACAGCTTTTTCAGAAAGCTCATCCGGTGGATCGGCGAGGGGCCGTGTTCCCGGAGCGCGTCGTAGTGGAGCTTTGTGCCGTAGCCCTTGTGCTGCTCAAAGTGGTATTCCGGATAGCGCTGTGCCATCTCAAGCATATAGCGGTCACGGGTGACCTTCGCCAGCACCGAAGCCGCCGCGATATCGGCGCACTTCGCGTCGCCCTTGACGATGCAGCGGTTATTGACCGTGACGCCGGTGCTGCGGTTTCCGTCGATGAGCGCAAGCGCGGGCTGCGGGGCAAGCTTTTCAATGGCGCGGTTCATGGCGAGGAAGGTCGCGTTCAGGATGTTGATTTCCTCGATCTCCTCCACGCTTGCAAAGGCGACGCCGAAGCTCAAGGCCTTCTCGCAGATGGGATCAAACAGCGCCTCGCGCTTTTTCTCGGTGAGTTTTTTGGAGTCGTCCAGCCCTTCGATCACAAGGCCGCGCGGCAGGATCACCGCCGCAGCGCACACAGGGCCGGCCAGCGGGCCGCGCCCGGCCTCGTCCACGCCGCACAGGAGCGTCCAGCCCTCGTCGTATATCTCATTTTCCAGCGTCCAGAGCTCTGTCATCCGGCATCTCCAATGTCAGTCGTCCAAGCTTGCCCTCGTGGTATTCCTTCAAGAGAGTGTTTGCCATGCGCTCGATATCGTACTCCCCGCGGGAGACAAGAAAGCCGCGCTTCTTTGCCGCCTGCTCCAGAAGCTCATAGCCGTTGAGCGCGGGATCGGCTTCGAGCTTGTAGCGCTCGCGCAGGGCGTCGGGGTAATTGTCGCGCAGGCGCAGCATGAAGTTTGCGCCCAGGGTCTCCTTGTCAAGCACATCCGCCTTGATGGCGTTGGTGATGGCGAGCAGCTCCCCCACCTCCTGGCTGTCAAACTTCGGCCAGAGGATGCCGGGGGTGTCCAGCAGGTCAAGACCCGTGTCGATGCTGATCCACTGTCTGCCGCGGGTGACGCCGGGCTTGTCCCCGGCGATGGCGGCCTTTCGCCCCGCCACCTTGTTGATGAAGGTCGACTTGCCCACATTGGGAATGCCGAGGATCATCACGCGAAGGGGTCGGCCGACCTGGCCCTTGGCCTCATACTCGCGCAGCTTCTCACTGAGAAGTGTGCGCACGGCGGGCACGAAGCCGCCCACGCCCTTGCCGGTGCGGGCGTCCGTCTCCAGGATGGCGATCCCCTGCGCCCCGAAAAACTGCTTCCAGCGCTTTGTCGCCTCGGGGTCTGCCAGATCACAGCGGTTGAGGATCACAAGCCTCGGCTTTCCGGCTGCGAGGCGGTCAATATCCGGATTGCGGCTGGCGGCGGGGATGCGGGCGTCCAGGATCTCGCACACCGCGTCCACCAGCTTCAGGTTTTCTTCGATCATCCGCTGGGCCTTGGTCATATGACCGGGGAACCACTGGATGTTCATTTTTTCCATGCCGTCCGTCATCGGATCGCTCTGAGCACGGACAGCGGATAGATCACAAAGTAGGCCCTGCCGAGGATGAGGCGGGTATCCAGCATGCCGATTTCCGCTTTGCGGCTGTCGACCGAGGCGTTGCGGTTGTCGCCCATGACGAAAACACAGCCCTCCGGCACGGTCTTGGGGCCGATGAAGTCGAGCTTGTTGTAGGTCAGGTCGTTGATATAGCTCTCGGCAAGCGGCTGACCGTCAATGTAGACGATGCCGTTTTCAAAGTCCATGTTGATCTCCTGGCCCTCGGTCGCGATCACGCGCTTGACAAGCGCCCGGTTGGGATCGTACTCCGCCTTTTTGAAGACGACCACGTCCCCCGCCTTGGGTTTATACAGCAGGCCCGAAACGAGCATTTTATCGCCGTTATGCAGCGTCGGCACCATGGAGGAGCCCACCACGTCGATCACATGGAACACAAAGGCAAACAGGATCACGCAAACCGCCAGCGCAAACAGGAGACAGAGAATCCAGTCATACAGCTCTTTGCTTGCCGCATGGGGATCCGGGGCCTGTCCGGCAGGCTGTTTTTTTAAGTCTTTAGCCATTTCTGATACCACCTTATTTGAAGTCATCGTATTATACATCAAAACATCCGTTACGGCAACTGTTTTTCTGCCGCCTTTCCGGCTTGCAAATTCCCGCGCGGCTGTGTTATCATGGGACGCGGGAAGAGGTGTTTTGCTTGAAGCTCAGTATTATTATCCCTGTGTACAACACGCGGGATTATCTCGCGGCCTGTCTGGGCTCCGTGATCGCCCCGGCGCTCGACGATTATGAGATCATCGTTGTAAACGACGGCTCGACCGACGATTCCAGCGACATCGCCGCGCAGTACGAAAGGCGCTATCCCCGGCTCATCCGCGTAATCAGCACGGAAAACGGCGGTCTCGGCGCGGCCCGTAATGTGGGGATCGAAGAGGCGCAGGGCGAATATCTCCTTTTTCTCGACAGTGACGACCGCCTCGCCTCCGGCGCGCTGCCTGAAATGATGGAGGCGCTTTCGCAGGGGCCGGATATGCTGGTTTTCGACCTGCTCTCCGTCCGGCCGGACGGGTCCGTGATCGAAAAACTCCCGGGCTGCGGCAGAAACGGGATCATCAGCCTTTCGTCTTATCCGGAGCTTCTGATGGAATACCCCTCCGCCTGCAACAAGCTCTGCAGAAAAAGTCTTTTTGCGGAAAGCGGGATCCGTTTTCCGGGCCGGGTCTGGTATGAGGATCTGCGCACCATGCCGAAGCTCTATCTGTGGACAGACCGCATCCTCGCCGTCGACAAGGCGTGGTATCTCTATCTCACGCGCCCCGGCTCCATCACCAAGAGCGCAAACCTTGCGCGCAATCTGGAGATCATCGACGCGGCGGATGATCTGGTCGGCTACTACAAGGCCTTGGACATGTTCGACCGATACCGCGACGAGCTTGCATACGTAACGTTCTATAACGTCTTTCTGGCAGGCTCGATGCGCGTCTGCACCGCCGACGCGAAAAGCCCGGTTCTGCCCGCCCTGCGGGACGCTTTTCTCTCGCGATTCCCGGACTGGGACAAGAATCCCTATATCCGCGCCATGCCGAAAAAGCACCGGCTCCTCACGGCGCTGCTCCTTCGCAGGCGGTATCGGAGCGCGGCCGCGCTGATGAAGCTCAAGGGCGCGCTGAAAAACAGCGGGCGCTGACAGGAGGTGCGTATGCCGAAGCTCAGTATTATTATCCCCATATACAATGTGGAAAAGTATCTCCCCAAGTGTCTGGATTCCCTGCTTGACAAAGCGGTTCAGGATTATGAAATTATCCTTGTAAACGACGGCTCAACGGACGGCTCCCTCGCCGTCGCCGAGCGTTACCGTGACAGGCATCCAGACCTCATCACCGTGATCACAACGGAAAACCGGGGACAGGGAAACGCCCGGAACATCGGGATCGAGCGTGCCCAGGGCGAGTTTCTCTACTTTATCGACAGCGACGATTATCTGTCGGAGGACGGACTTTGCGAGATTCTCGCCCGCCTTGATGAGACGCTGGATATCCTGATCTTTGACTCGACGACCGTGAACGTTGACGGAAAGCCCATCCAGCGTGTTGCGGGCTGCGGCAGAAGCGAAGGGCCGTGGGGGCTCTCCGCCTATCCCGAGCTGCTGCTTCAATACCCCGACATTGGGAACAAGGTGTTCCGGCGCAGTCTCTTTACAGACAACGGCATCCGTTTTCCGATCCGCGTATGGTATGAGGATATGCGCACCATCCGCAAAACCTATCCGTTTACGGATCGGATCCGCTACGTCCCCGGCCCGTGGCACTTTTATCTCCAGCGCCCCGACTCTGTCACCAATACGAGCCGGGTGCGGCGCAATCTGGAGATCATTCCGGCGGTCGAAGATTTATGGGATTTCTACCGCGCCCGCGGCCGCTGGGACGAATTGAAGGATGTGCTGGTGTATCTGGCTTTTCACAACGAATTTCTCACCGGCTCCGTGCGCGTTAATCTCGCCGACTGGAGAAGCGACGTGCAGGAGACGCTTTTGCAGGATTTTCTGAAGCGGGCCCCTGACTGGCGGGAGAATCCCTATGTCCGCGCCCTCCCCTTCAAGCACCGCCTTTTGACCTGGCTTCTGATGCACCGGATGCGTTTTGCCGTGCATGTGATCATGAAGGCAAATAATCGAATCAAAGATAAAAAGGTATAGGCTATGGAGTCTTTTCTCCATAGCCTATAGTTTTCTTTTGATGCTGAGAAGAAGCTGCGCAAGGTTCTCAAGCCCGTGGTAATTGAGAAACATGATGATCCGGCGGTTTCTGGTTTCGGCAAGATAGCTTCTGCACTGCGAGAGCTTCGGGATCTTCCGATGCGCGTATTCCCGGAAAGCGCGGATCACCGCGTGCCGATCCGGGGCGGTCTGCTGCGCAAGACGGCTGATCGTATCAAGCACCACATGATTGATGACGAAAAAGGAAAAATCCTCCTGCCGATCCATGGCGATCATCTCTTTTTCCAGCATATCCATGATCTTCAGCATGTCGAGATTTTTTGCGGCGTTGTTGTTGTGCATGGTGGATACCTGCCCGCGGCGGTAGATATAGAGCGCCTCGTGCAGGTATTCCGTGCATGCTGCGCGCAGGAGCATCACGGCGGAAAAGTAAAAATCCTCATACCACAGCCCCTCCGGGAAGCGCAGATCGCCGATCAGGCTTCTCCGGAAGATCTTGTTGCAGGAGGAGCCTGCCGCGCTCAGGGGGTGATCCTGAAAGTTTGCGGGCAGCAGGCGTTCGCTTCCGTCCGCAAAGCGCTCCAGGAAATCGCACACGACGATGTCCGCGCCCGCTGCGTCCGCCCGATCCAGCATTTTTTGATACATGTCGGGTCTGACCCAGTCGTCGCTGTCCACAAAGCCGACAAATTCCCCCTGCGCAAGCGGCAGGGCGAGATTGCGCGCTCTCCCCTGCCCGCCATTTTTGGTGTGCAGGCAGCGGATCGTATCGGGTCTCTCTGCGGCGTAACGGTCGCAGATCGCGCCGGAGCTGTCGGTGGAGCCGTCGTCCACCAGGAAAATTTCCATCTCCCCGACCGACTGCGCCAGAAGCGAATCCACGCATTCGGCAAGATACGCCTCCACATTGTAAACCGGGACAATCACGCTCAGCCTCATATCCATTCTCCCCTCCAGGTGCTCACGCGCCCGAGCGGCATTGCCGCCGCCTGATAATAGATCATCCCCAGGATCAGAGCCAGGTAGAACGAAACGTTCGGCCTTCTGAGTACCGCCCCGGAATACTGCGCAATGCCGATCAGCAGAACGAGGGTGACAAAGAGGATGAAGTTATCCGCCGTAAAGCTGTTTTTGAAATCGCGCAGCAGGCGGCGCAGCATGAGAAACACGAAGTACAGGATAAAGGCGAGATAAGCCGCAAAGCCCACATAGCCGTAATAATAGAAGATCGCGGGCCAGTCGTTTTCCAGATCCACGCCGCCGTAGCTCCAGGCGGCGGATATGTCGATGCCGAAGAGCTTTGTCAGCGTGTCGCTGTGATCCCACATCAGGGAGACAAAGGCCCTCTTCAGGTTGCGGGTATTGAGAAGGATCGTGGCGTCCGTCGTAAAATTGTATTTTGCCATGATCTCATCAATATCGTACATCTCGAACATGCCGGGCGACAGGATCCAGAGACATTTCCAGTAGTAGTCCTCATACATCGTGTGGATTTCCGGGTCGGTGAGGATCTGTTCCCTTGTCAGCGTCCTGGGATCAAGGCCCCACTTGTCCGCATCCTCCGTAAACTCCCCCTCCGTTTTTTCCATAAAGGCCGTCTGTTCCCGGCGGATCTTGTATTTGGGCGTGAGCGGGTAGGCGGCGGCGGACAGGATCGACACGGCAACCAGCACCAGGATCGCGAAACGGTTGACCGCGCAGCCGCGCACCAAATGCTCCAGCGGGAGAAAGGCCGCAAAGCCCAGCATGATGAGGAAGATGGAGAGATAGCAGGTCATGGTGCCGTTGATGATGAGGCACAGGGCGCAGAGCGCCGGCACCAGGAGATTCACGAGCTTCTTGTCCGATTTCACGGCGCAGAATACCGCAAACGCTGCCAGCACGACCAGGATCGTGCTGTTTGCCGTGCGGTTGTCGTCAATGACCCAGCCGCTCACGCCGAGCCCCTCGCCATAGGTGACGTTGGCCGTCCCCGTCACGATGGAGAGGAAGAGCGCCAGCGCCGTGATCGCCGCCGCAAAGGACAGGCCCCAGTAGGCCTGGTTTCTGGTCTGGGCATTGCGGATGGAAAAGGCAAAGCACACCGCCATCACTGGCATATGCGCGACCTTCGCGGTATAGGAAATCTCGTAAACCAGATCGGCGGCCCCGACGCGGTAAACATTCCAGAGGTGCAGAACGCAGATCAGGCCGATCCCGCACAGAGCGTAAATCAGGCGCAGCTTCTCCTTTTTCCCGGGCAGGATCACCAGCAGCGCAATCGGAAACGCGACCATGACCACAAGGCGTACAAAGCCCGCAAAAGTCCCCTCGGGATTCTTTGTCCAGAAAGCAAGGATATCCAGGATCGGCTGCATGATAATGAGGCCCATCAGCCAGTGGTTGCGGAAAAACTGCGCCCCGGTATTCAGTTGACTCTTTCTCTTTTTCATCCTATCACCGTAAACCATTTCTCGGCAATTGCCTCCCGGCTGAATTCCTGCGCATGCTTTTGGGCTTCCGCGCCCATTTGCTCACGAAGCGCGGGGTTCTGCATCAGCTCGACAAGCCGCGCCTCATATTCCTCACGCTTGCCCTCCGGGACAAGAAAGCCGTTTACGCCCTCCTTCACGAGAAAGCCGGGGCCGACCCGTACATCGTAGGCTACGATCGGCAGGCCGCAGCTCTGCGCCTCCATCAGCACGAAGGGGAAGCCCTCAGACCGCGAGGACATGGCAAAAACGGACGCGCGCAGCATTTCCCGCTGCACCTCGTCATTGTTCTTCTGTCCGGGCAGTTCGATAAATTCCTCCGCCCCCTGCTGCTTCACATAGTCGCGGATGCCCGGCAGCTCATCCCCGTCGCCGATGATCCTGAGCTTCCAGTCGGGGACGCGCCCATGCAGATGGACAAACTGCTCTGCCAGCAGCGGGAAGCGCTTTACCTCCGTCACGCGGCCCACGGCAAGCACGGTTTTCTCCCGTATGCCGAAGTCACCCTGATCGGGATAGCGCTCCAGAAAGTTCGGCATATACACAAGCTTTGTGTGACTGTTGTGTCCCGCCGCGAGTTCTTCCGCTTCCCTCACAAGCTGGGGCGTCAGCAGTGTGAGAATGTCGAGCCTCCGGTAGCCGTGCCGAAAGCCCTTTACATATTTTCGCGCAAAGGCGTGGTCATGGTGAAGCTGCCCGATTTTGAGGACGTTTGCCGCCCCGTATTTGGAAAGCTGCAGATTATCCTCATGCCGCGTGGTGATGATGACCCCCTCGGTAATATTGCGGATCATCTTTCGCACGCCCCTGCGCTTTCCGGTGAGGATGCGGATGCTGCGCATGGTCTCTTTATAAAACGCCCTGCCGTCCCGCGCGCGTACCGCGTCCTTCCATTCTTTTCGGTTCGGCACATCCCGCAGGAGAAAACGCACGCTGACACGCGGATCCACCGGCAGGGACGGCGTTCCCGGCAGCTTATAGACGCTGTAAAGGCGCACATCATAGCGTTCGGCAAAGAGGTTTGCCATGCCGATGATGGCCTTTTCCACCCCGCCGACACCGAGATGCAGGGCGATGATGTTGACCTGCTTTTTCTTCTGCGCAGGATCCTCCGGCGGCATCTCGGCAAGCTGCCTGACCCTTCGGATGATCTCGGCGTTATATTCGCGCAGATCGTCCCGGTGCTTTTCCGTCTTTACGGCGCTGCGCATGGCTTCAACAACGTCCTCGTACCCCACAAGGCCCTCGCTGTACTGCTCCAGATTTTTTGTGCAGTAGAGCGGCAGGCCGAGTGCGCGCGCCTCCATGACGTTGAGCGGCTGCCCCTCATAGCGGGAGGTGGAGAGGAAGGCGTCCATTTTGTCCATGTAGACAAAGGGATTCTTTTTCTGACCGAGAAAGCTCACATAGTCCGTAAGACCCAGGCTGTCCCGCTGGTATTCGAGCGCCAGGCGCTTGTCCCCGTCCCCGATGATATACAGATGCACGTCCTGCCGCAGCTCGGTCAGCCTGCCGAATTCCTCGAGCATGATGTCATAGGCCTTCTGGTGGCAGAGCCTGCCGACGGCGACAAAATTTACCTTCCCCTCGTCCACCGCAAAGTCACAGGGCTCGGCCGCCTTCTCGTAGATTTCGCGGGTGTCGATCGTGTTCTGAATGACGGTGAACTTCTTGTCGTACATCCCGCTGCACTCCATAAAGGGCTCGATCACGCCCTTGGAGACGCCGACGAATTCATCGTAATATTTGAATTTATCCTTGAAATTGTTCCAGAGAACCCGGTATCTCCACTCGTTCTCCAGCTTCACGTTCACATTGTTGTGGATCCACATGACACGGCGCTTCGCCGGTACGGTCAGCGCGCCGAGGGCGCAGGAGAACTGATAGGAATTAAAGTCGATAGCCACATCGTAGGGCTCGGTCACATCGGAAAAATCGAGCGTGACCATCCTGCGCGCCATGTCAAAGGGGATAAAGGAGCAGATACGCGGAACGCGGCGCAGATACTTGATATTCAGTTCTTTGGGGAAATCCGCATCCCAGAAGCGCTTTTCCTCCGACAGATACAGATCCACCTGATAATCCGTGTAATCAAAGTTTCGCAGCAGATTGATGATGGATTTCTGAATCCCGCCGACGTCCAGATTGTCCTGAAAGAAAGCGATCCTCTTCATACGCCGTATCCTCCCCCTTTCTCTCGATGTACCGGTTTATTTTATCGCAAATCCCCTTTTCTGTAAAGACAGAAAGGAAAAGGCATCTTCCGGCTGGAAGATGCCTCATTCCTATTCGTCTTACAGGCGCTCCTTGATCTTGGCCGCCTTGCCCACGCGGTCGCGCAGGTAGTACAGCTTTGCTCTGCGAACCTTGCCCTTGCGGACGGTGGTGACAGAGACGATGGAGGGAGAGTGCACGGGGAAGACCTTCTCGCAGCCGACACCGTAGGAGATGCGGCGGACGGTGATGGTCTCGTTGATGCCGCCA